>WNGB01000674.1_pt1 | contig 62939 bp, 64 predicted proteins | sample 5400681 | NCBI WGS metagenome assembly WNGB01 (sample SAMN13153367, study PRJNA577476) | soil metagenome | isolation source: 115 cm soil or saprolite under grassland replicate 2 | place: USA:California | collected 2016-06-15 | reverse complement strand
GAAAGAAAAAGGAAGCCCCCGGCGACCACCGCAAGAAACATCGAACCAATGGAGAGAATGAGGCATCCTGCGCAACCGAGCTTCATAGCTCCAAAACGATAGCACCGGCCTATATTTCAAGGCTTTATAAAAAGATCTACCCTTTGACTTGACAGCATTACTATCAGCATATATAAGATAGTCAGACTTAGATTCTAGGGGTACCTGAGGTACCCTGAATAACACGAGGAGGATGAGTTATGACCACCGTAATGCGCTGGCGTCCCATGGGGCAGGGGTTGGAGCCGTGGGTGGGTGCAAGGGAGATCGGCGACATTCAGTCCGAGGTGAATCGGCTCTTCGACACGTTCTTTGGCCGTTCTGCACAGGGTGCACTTCCCGAGCGTTCCTGGGCCCCTGGAGCGGACATGTACGAGACCAAGGATGAGCTCGTGATCAAGGTCGATCTGCCAGGCATGACCGAGAAGGATGTGCAGGTGTCCATCACGGGCGATCTGCTGAGTCTCAAGGGTCAAAGGATAGAGCCGGAGGCGGTGAAGCCAGAGCAGTACTTCAGGGCCGAGCGCTGGACGGGCCGTGTCGAGCGCACCTTCCAGCTCCCGATCCCGGTACAGGCAGACAACGTCCGGGCGAGCTATCGCGACGGTGTGCTGACCGTGACGCTGCCGAAGGTCGAGGCCGTCAAGCCGAAAGAAATCAAGATCGACGTGCTGTAACGCAGCCGGCCGGCGGCGGGGCGCCCCGCCCCGCCGCCAAGGCCGCTGACGCGAGACTTCCTACAGGAGAGTGACAACATGGCGAAGGTGATTGGCATCGACCTCGGTACGACGAACTCGGTGGTGGCGGTGGTAGAGGGTGGTGACCCAACCGTCATCGCCAATCAGGAAGGCAGCCGGCTGACTCCTTCGGTAGTGGCGTTCACGAAGGAAGGGGAGACCCTGGTCGGACAGGTGGCGAAGCGTCAGGGCATCACGAATCCCGAGAACACGATCTTTTCCATCAAGCGGTTCATGGGCCGCCGCCACGACGAGGTGCTCCAGGAGACCAAGCTCGTCCCCTACAAGGTCATCAAGACCCCGAGCGGCGCGGCCGCCATCGAGGTCAGGGGCAAGCAGTACTCGCCGCCGGAGATCTCGGCACTCATCCTCCGCAAGCTGAAGGAGGCGGCGGAAGCGTATCTGGGCGAGAAGGTCACCCAAGCCGTCATCACCGTGCCCGCCTACTTCAACGACAGCCAGCGGCAGGCGACCAAAGACGCCGGGGCCATTGCCGGGCTCGAGGTGCTTCGGATCGTGAACGAGCCGACGGCGGCAGCGTTGGCTTACGGCCTCGACAAGAAGAAGGACGAGACGGTGGCCGTGTACGACCTCGGCGGCGGCACGTTCGACATCTCGATCCTCGAAATCGGCGAAGGCGTGGTCGAGGTCAAGGCGACCAACGGTGACACACACCTCGGCGGCGACGACTTCGACCAGAAGGTGATGGACTGGATCTCCGACGAGTTCAAGAAGGAGCAGGGCATCGATCTGCGGAAGGATCGCATGGCCCTCCAGCGTCTCAAGGAGGCGGCCGAGAAGGCCAAGTGCGAGCTGTCCACGGTGGTCCAGACCGAGATCAACCTTCCGTTCATCACGGCGGATGCCAGCGGACCCAAGCACCTGGTGCTCACCCTGACCCGCGCCAAGCTCGAGTCCCTCGTTGCGGATCTGGTCGAGCGGAGCCTCGGCCCATGCCGGGAAGCGATGCGACAGGCGGGGGTATCCGCGGGGGACCTGGATGAGGTCATTCTGGTCGGCGGGCAGACCCGCATGCCCAAGGTACAGGAAGAGGTCAAGAAGCTGTTCGGCAAGGACCCGAACAAGACGGTCAATCCCGATGAGGTCGTGGCGGTGGGGGCCGCCGTGCAGGCGGCCGTTCTCACGGGAGAGGTCAAGGACCTGCTCTTGCTCGACGTGACGCCGCTCTCCCTCGGCATCGAGACCCTGGGCGGAGTCATGACCAGGCTGATCGAGGCCAATACCACGATTCCCACGAAGAAGACCGAGACCTTCACCACGGCCTCGGACAGTCAGCCCTCTGTGGAGGTGCACGTCCTCCAGGGCGAGCGGCCCATGGCGCGCGACAATCGCACCTTGGGCAGATTCCATCTCGACGGAATTCCCCCGGCGCCGCGCGGAGTGCCGCAGGTCGAGGTGACGTTCGACATCGACGCCAACGGCATACTGAACGTCTCCGCGCGAGACAAGGCGACAAGCAAGCAACAGAACATCACGATCACCGCTTCGTCCGGCCTGACCAAGGACGAGGTCGAGCGGATGAAGAAGGAGGCCGAGGCGCACGCGGCGGAGGACGCCAAGAACCGCGAGGCGATCGAGGCCAAGAACCAGTGCGACTCGCTCGTCTACTCGACCGAGAGGACGCTGAGAGAGCACGGGGACAAGGTCCCGGCCGAGGACAAGCAGGCCATCGAGGCGGCCATGACCGAGGCGAGGGAAGCCCTCAAGAGTGAGGATCTCGAACGTATCAAGCGCGCTCAAGAGGAGTTGACGAAAGCCTCCCACAAGCTGGCTGAGGTCATGTACCGGGAAGCACAGGCTCAGGCCCAGCCCGGCGGAGCCCAGCCGGGGTCAGACGGGGCAGCGGGCGCAGAGGGCCCGAAGGGTGATGTGATCGACGCCGAGTTCAAGGATCTCGGCGACAAGAAATAGAGGAGCGAGGGGCGGCGTCCACCGGCGCCGCCCCGAGCGAAGCAACCATGGCCCGTGACTACTACGCGGTACTCGAGGTCGGTATTGGAGCCAGCTCGATTCAGATCAGGCGGGCGTACCAGCGGCTGGCCCGGCGCTATTCTCCGGACGTCAATCTCTGGGAGCGCGATACCCAGTCGCTCTTCGAGGAGATCGTCGAGGCCTACCGGGTGCTCAGCGATCCGACCACGCGCTCCGTCTATGACCGCCAGGGTGGACAGGCACCAGCGCGACAGGAGTCACCCGCCGGCGTTTCCGCCGCGGGACGGCGGGGCGACGACGCCACCGTGGCGGTAGAGCTGTCCTTCGCTCAATCGGCCACGGGTATGGCGGCGACTGTGCCCGTCGAGCGCCTGTCCCCGTGCGAGGCCTGCGCGGCGACGGGCGGTCGCGCCGGCGCGCTACCGACGCCCTGCCACCACTGCGGAGGCACCGGCTCAGTGTGGCGCGACACGGGAGCCGTCACGGCCGAGGCCTGTCCCGCCTGTCACGGGGAAGGACAGCGCGTGAGCGAGGCCTGTCCAGAATGCCGCGGGCGCGGCGTCTGTACGACGCGCGCGAGCGTGCCCGTGGTGATTCCCGGCGGAGTGGACACCGGTGCGCAGATCCGGGTGCCCGGCGAAGGCCATGCGGGGCCCTTCGGGGGCCCCCGCGGAGATCTCGTGGTGATCGTGCGCGTGCACGAAGACTCGGCCTTTACCCGCAAGGGCGACAACCTCTATACGGAGTCCGTGGTGACCATCGCCGAGGCGGTGCTGGGTGGGCGAGTGTCGCTGCGCACGCTGGAAGGCGTGGCCGAGCTGGTGGTGCCGGCAGGCACCCAGAGTGGCCAGGTGCTCCGCATGCGTGGGCGTGGTCTGCCACGCCTGGCGGGTGAGGGACGGGGCGACCTCTACGTGACGGTGCGGGTCGAGATCCCCCGCGGCATCGACGCACGCACCCAGGAGCTTTTCCGCGAGCTCGGGCGACTGCTGCCGCGCCAGGAGGTCCGCCCGTGACCGACAAGGGTAAGCCCCTCTACATGATCGGCGTGGTGGCCGACATGCTCAAGCTCCATCCGCAGACCCTGCGCATGTACGAGAAGAAGGGGCTCATCCGGCCCTCGCGCACCGAGGGCCAGACGCGGAGGTATTCGGCGGAGGACGTGGAGGAGATCGCGCGCGTCACACGCCTGGCTCGTGACCTCGGGGTGAATCTCGCGGGCATCGAGATCATCCTAAAGATGAGGCGCCGGATGCTCGACATGCAGGCTCAGATCGAGGATCTCACGAGCTACGTGCGGACGGAGATGGGCGAGGCGTCCGACCCGGCCAGTCGCGGCAGAAGTGAAGCGCTGGTGCGGGCCGCCTCGAGCCACCTGAAGCCCGTGGACGTGTTTTGAGCGGGCTCGGAAAGGACAAGACCAATGGCTGAAGCGATGAAAGCGGATGCGGGACAGACAAGCACGAGCACGGGAGTGCCCGACATCGTCTCGGTGCTCCCCCTCCGAGATGCGGTGTTGTTTCCGTATGCGGTGATGCCGCTCGGCGCGGGCCGCGAGTCCTCGGTGCGTCTCATCGAGGACGCTATGAGCGGAAGCCGAACCATCGGTGCCTTCGGCCAGCTGGTGGCGTCGGTGGACACTCCCCAGGAGGGCGACCTTCACCGCATCGGCACCTATACGACCATTCACAAGGTCTTCAAGCAGCCTGACGGCTCCGTGCGCCTCGCCGTCCAGGGCCTCACCCGCATCCGGCTCGTCGAGATCATCCAGACCCGGCCGTTCCTTCGCGCGCGCGTCGAAGAGGTCCCGGAGGTCCTTCCCGTGGCCGGTGACCTCGAAGCCGAGGCGCTCAGCCGCACTGCCACGACGCTGTTTCGGCAGATCGTGGAGCTCTCCCCGCTCCTTCCCGACGAGCTCGCGGAGGCCGTGGGCAACCTGACCCATCCGGGCCGTATCGCGGATGCCATCGCGGCTTCCCTGCCGTCGCTGACGAGCCAGTCGAAGCAGGAGCTTCTCGCCACCGCGGACGTCAAGGCTCGGCTTGGTCGCCTGGTGGCCGCCCTCACCAAGGAAGTCGAGGTGCTGGAGCTGGGCTCGAAGATACAGTCGCAGGTCGAGTCGGAAGTGGGCAAGGGCCAGCGCGACTACTATCTCCGCGAGCAGCTCAAGGCGATCCAGAAGGAGCTCGGGCAGACCGACGAGCGGACGCAGGAGATCGACGATCTGCGGCAGGCGATCGAAGCCGCGGGCATGACGGAGGAGGCCAAGAAGGAGGCCCTTCGCGAGCTTGACCGGCTCTCCAAGATGCCGCCCGCCGCCGCGGAGTACACCGTGGCCCGCACCTATTTGGAGTGGCTCCTCGCCTTGCCGTGGAGCAAAGAGACGGAGGACATCCTCGAACTCTCGGAAGCCCGCCGGGTCCTCGACGAGGACCACTGGGGACTCGAGAAGATCAAGGAGCGCATCCTGGAATATCTCGCGGTGAAGAGCATGCGCCCCAAGGGCAAGGATCCCATCCTCTGCTTCGTCGGACCTCCCGGCGTGGGCAAGACGTCGCTCGGGCGATCCATCGCGCGGGCACTCGGGCGCAGGTTCCATCGCATCTCCCTGGGGGGCATGCGCGACGAGGCCGAGATCCGCGGCCATCGGCGGACCTACATCGGAGCGCTGCCTGGCCAGGTCATCCAGGGCCTGCGCCGCGCGGAGTCCAGAAATCCTGTGCTGATGCTCGACGAGATCGACAAGCTGGGCATGGACTTCAGGGGTGATCCGGCCTCGGCGCTCCTCGAGGTTCTCGACCCGGAGCAGAACGTGGCTTTCCGCGATCACTACGTCGACGTGCCCTTCGACCTCTCGCGGGTACTGTTCATCACCACGGCCAATCTCCTCGACACCGTGCCGCCCGCGCTTCGCGATCGGATGGAGATCATCGAGCTGCCCGGGTACACCGAAGAGGAAAAGGTCCGGATCGCGGGCACGCACCTCGTGCCCAAGCAGGCCAAGGATCATGGCCTGCTCGAAGGCGAGCACGTCCGCTGGACGGACGCGGCGCTCGCGCGACTCGTGCGCTACTACACACGAGAGGCGGGCCTGCGCAGCCTCGAGCGGCAGATCGCGGCCATCTGCCGCAAGGTCGCCAAGCGGCGAGTGGAGGGGCAGTTGGAGCCCGTGGAGGTGACGCCCGAGGTCGTGGGCGAGCTCCTCGGCGCACCCCGGTTCCTCCTCGAAGAGCTGGAGGAGCGTACCCGCGTGCCTGGGGTCGCCGTCGGCCTGGCCTGGACGGCGGCGGGCGGTGACATCCTGTTCATCGAGGCGACGCGCATGAAGGGGGGCAAGACGCTCACCCTCACCGGCCAGCTCGGAGACGTGATGAAGGAATCGGCGCAGGCCGCGCTGTCTTGGGTGCGGTCGCACGCGTCCGACCTCGGCATACGCGCCGACTTCTGGGACACCTCGGACATCCACGTCCACATTCCGGCCGGCGCCATTCCCAAAGATGGCCCGTCCGCGGGGGTGACCATGGTCACTGCTCTGGCCTCGCTCATGGGACAGCGGCCGGTGAAGGCTCGCCTGGCCATGACCGGCGAGATCACGCTCTCCGGCCGTGTGCTGGCGGTCGGGGGCATCAAGGAAAAGGTGCTGGCGGCCCGCCGCGCCGGTGTGACCACGGTGATTCTGCCGCGGCGCAACGAGCGGAACCTGCTCGAGGACGTGCCCAAGCCCTTGCGCGAGAGCATGACCTTCCACTTGGTGGATTCGGTGGAGGAAGTGCTGGATCTTGCGCTCGAGGACGCGCTGCCCCGCGGTGGCCGAATCAAGGACGCGCTGCTGACATCGAGAAACTAGTCAACTGTCCGTGGAAGAAGGTCGAAACGGCTGCCGGATCCGGCAGCCGTTTTCGCTTTGCGGATTGACTCCTCGTTCGCTATGTTCGTCTCATAGTGTTCTGGCTCGCCGCCCTCGGCACCCTGACCCTCCTCACCGCCCTCGCGCCTCCCGCGCACGCCTCCACGCTGTATCGGCGTGTCGACGAAGAGGGCGTCACGCACTTCACCAATGCCCCCACGGATCCGCGCTTCAAGCAGGTGGGGGCGCTGTCCGGCACGGCGCAGGGCTGGCTCAGGCTCCCCGATGCGGTGCGCACGCGCTACGGCGACGAGATCCGCGTGATTGCCGCCCGACACGGCGTGAACGCCGATCTCGTCGAGGCGGTGATTCGCGTCGAGTCCGCTTTCAACCCGCGGGCGGTGTCCAACAAGGGCGCGCAAGGGTTGATGCAGCTGATGCCGCGCACCGCATCGGCCCTCGGGGTACGCAACGCATTCGACCCGTACCAGAACATCGACGGCGGCGTGCGCCACCTCAGGTATCTCCTCGACAGGTATCCGGGCAATGTCTCGCTGGCCTTGGCCGCCTACAATGCCGGCGAGAAGGCGGTGGACTATTACCGCGGTGTCCCGCCGTATGCAGAGACCACCCAATACGTTCAGAAGATCCTCGGGGAGAGCCCGGCGGTGGGGAGCAGCGCGAGCCGGGCTGTTTATCGCTATATCGAGCGCGACGGGACCGTCACCATCACCAATGTGCCCCGGAGCAAGTCCGCCGTCAGCTTTCGCTAGTTCCCGCTGGTCTTCTACCGCTCTCGGCGCTTCCAGATCAAATCGAGAAAGCGCTCCAAGAGGCCCTCCTTCGCGAAGCGCTCCACCGCCTCCCGGGTGGCCTCGTGGTCCATACCCCACAGCGCCGCACGCTTGCCCGTCTCTCCGCTCATCTGGATGAAGACGTGCTCGTCGCGGGTGAAGGCCACCGGCAGCTCCTCGTAGATCTGCGCGGTGAAGGCGTTGACGCCGGGGCCGCCCACCGCGATGGCGGGGAAGAGCTCGGCCATCTCCTGGTTGATCATCCACATGTCGGTGACGACCACGGCCCCGCGCCCCTCCGCTCCCTGAGTACGCGCCGCGATGGCCCGCTTGAGGTCATAGGCGAGCGGACGGTCCTCCTCCTCCGGCAGGATGCCGTAGCCGACCACGATGAGGACAGTGGAACGGATGTCGAAGTATCGGGGCATCAGCGAATGAGCCGCGCGATCTCCCGGAAGTCGTCCGTGTCGGCCTGTCCGAGGAGCTGGAAGACCAGCGTCTCCGTCGCGCTGACCATCGCCCCTGCCTGCCTCAGCTGCTCCGTTCCCAGGCGCCAATTGGCCTGAGTGCGCGAGGTGACGGCATCGGCGGCCACATGGACGGCCATGCCGCCGCCCAGGAGGTCGAGAGCCGACATCAGCACGCACACGTGGGCCTCGATGCCCGCCAGAATCACCCGCCGGGTGCCCGCGGCCTGGAGCCGGCCGCGCACCTCTTCCACCCCCCAGCAAGAGAAGTTCACCTTCGGCACGGGCCGGATATCCGGGCCGAGCGTCTCGACCAGCTCCGGCAGGGTGTGCCCGAGGCCTTTGGGATACTGCTCGGTCGTGACCACGGGCAGGCGGAGGCGGCGGGCCGCCGTGGCCAGGATCTTTATGTTCCGCATCACCTCTTCGCGGTGATCGGCATCCATGGCCGGGAAGAGGCGCTCCTGCACGTCCACGATCACGAGCGTGGTGCCCTCGCGGGCAAGTGTCATCGGATGCGTCGCTGGCATGAAGGTCTCCTTGGAAGACGGATCAGAGGCAGCGGTCGAGGCCGCGGTACTGGACGGCCTCGGACACGTGCTCCGCGGTTATCCTCTCACATCCGCCCAGGTCGGCGATAGTGCGGGCAACTTTGAGGATGCGATCGTGACCTCGGGCGGAGAGGCCGAGACGGCTCACCGCCTGCTGGAGGAGATGGGTAGCCTCGAGCGGCGGAGCGCAGAAGCGCCGCACCTGGCGCCCGCTCATCCGGGCATTGACGCGCGCCCCGGAGCCGGCCAAGCGCTCCGACTGACGGCGGCGTGCCAGCTCGACCCGGGAGCGGATCACCGCCGACGACTCGCCGCCTCCCGCCGAGAGCTCGGCGTAGGGGACGGCCCGCACTTCGAGATGCAGATCGATCCGGTCGAGGAGGGGCCGCGAGAGACGCGACAGATACCGCTGCCGCTCGCCCGACGTGCAGACGCACGCCTCGAGCGAGGCGCAGCCGCGCCGGCAGTAGTTGGCGGCGCCCACCAGCTGAAAGCGCGCGGGGAAGGCCGCGCTTCCCGCGGCGCGGGAGACGACCACGCTGCCGTCCTCGAGCGGCTGGCGCAGGGATTCGAGCACGCGTGGCGAGAACTCGGGCAGCTCGTCGAGGAAGAGCACGCCCAGGTGTGCGAGGCTTGCCTCGCCCGGATGCGGCACACTGCCTCCGCCGATCAATCCCGCGCCAGAGGTCGTATGGTGTGGAGCGCGGAAGGGCCGCTCGCGCACGAGCCCATGGCCCGCCGAGAGCAGGCCGGCCACGCTCCACACCGCGGTGATCTCGATCGTCTCCTCGAGGGCGAGGGGCGGCAGGATGGTCCCAAGACGGCGCGCCAGCATGGTCTTGCCCGATCCTGGCGGGCCCAGCATGAGCAGGTTGTGGCCGCCGGCCGCCGCGATCTCGAGGGCGCGCTTGGCCCAGAGATGGCCCCGCACATCTGCGAGATCGAGACCGTCGGTATCCAGGTCCGCATTCCAGGCGGCGGCCCCGTGCCGGTGGGGGGAGATCTCGCGCTCGCCGTTCAAGTACTCGAGGGCATCGTGGAGCGTACCGAGCGGGATCACGGTGACTCCCCTGACCACCGCGGCCTCCTCGGCATTGCCCGTGGGCACGAGGAGACGCTGCACTCCGCGGCGCCGGCAGTGGAGCGCGACGGGGAGCACGCCACGAACGGGCTGTATCCGTCCGTCGAGGGAGAGCTCGCCCAAGGCGACCGTATCGTCGGCCCGTCCCGGCTTGAGTATGCCGGTGGCGGAGAGAATGCCCAGCGCCATGGGCAGGTCGAAGGCCGTGCCGACCTTGCGGACTTCGGCGGGCGCGAGGTTGACGGTGATCCGATCCACGGGAAACTCGAGCCCCGCGTTGCGGATCGCCGCGCGCACGCGATCGCGGCTCTCGCGCACGGCGGAGTCGGGGAGACCCACGGTGGTAAAGGACGGCAAGCCAGGCGCCACATCGACCTCGACGAAGACGTCGTCGGCCTCGATGCCGAACACGGTGGCCGAACGCATGCGCGCCAGCATGGCTCGAGTGTCAGGACCTTTGACCATTCGGTCAATGACTCGATCCGGATACATCGAGATCCGGAGAGCGAGAGCCTCGGGGCGGGTTCCCACGGAACTATCTTCTATCGAGGGTCAGCATATTCGCCATTGAGTACCGATGGGCAGAAAGGCGAGACGAGCGGCTCCCCGAGCTCGCGAGCGACCTGGTCCGCCTCGATCCGGTCGTCATCGGCGCGCAGCCCGGCAACCTCCCGGTTGATGCGCGGCTTCTGCTACTCTCGGCTGACCGTGGTCACCATCGCCCGAGACTAAAGTGAGCGGGGGGACGGAGTGAGCGAGACGGAAATCGGAGTGGAGATCGCCGCGGTCAGGCTCGATCGCGAGCTGCCGCTACCCGTCTACGCCAAGCCGGGAGACGCCGGCCTCGACCTCCGTGCCTCCGAGTTCGCGAGCCTCGAGCCCGGTGAGAGACGGCTCGTTCCCACCGGCCTCGCCGTGGCCATTCCCGAGGGCCATGCGGGCTTCGTGGTGCCACGCTCCGGGCTGGCGTTGCAGAAGGGCGTGACGGTCCTGAATGCCCCCGGGCTCATCGACTCGGGCTACCGCGGCGAGCTCAAGGTGCTCTTGATCAATCACGGAGCCGAAACAGTCACGATCGCGCGGGGGGAGCGCATCGCCCAGCTCGTCATCCAGCCGGTGGCCTCCGTTACCCTCGTGGAGGTGGAACGCCTACCAGACTCCGCGCGAGGCGTGGGCGGGTTCGGCAGCACCGGCGCGTGAATCTGCCCCTACCTCGCCCCGAGGTGACGCCGTGCTTCCCGGCGCGTCTCGAAGACGTGGGATGACAGGCGCCGCTTTCTCAGCTCCGCCCCGAGCTTGAGCCGGAGGAACCCGCTCGTCGAATAGCGGGAGACGCTGATGTAGTACTTCTCCTCGACGTACTTCACGAGGTCCGCATACTTGTCCAGGATGTCCGGGTCCGCGACGAAGGAATCGTAGTTGACGATCGAGTGCACTCGCCGCCCCAGCGGCTCGAGGGTCCGGTCGACGGCATCCTTGATGCGCCCGAGATCCTCCTCAGTGCGGACGTGCATACCCGCGTAGTTGAGGAACACGGTGTTCGTGTCCGCGTTGTACGAAATGCGGTCTTCGATGCGGATGTCGAGCAGCTGGGCGCGCAGTCCCATGGGCGCGGGCAGGAAGATCGCGGGCTCCATCGGGCGTACCTGACCCACCACGAGGGGAAAGGGGAGCCGGGCCAGGACATCGCGCTCGATATCGATCCCCGGCGCCACCTCGGCCAGCTCGAGGCCCTGCTCGCCCAGCCGGAAGACGCACCGCTCGGTGACGTAGAGAATCTCGCGTTCTTCGGCGGCCGCCACCCGCCCGCTGAACGTGATCTCCTCGATGACCGCGACGAACTTCGGGTGCCTGCCCTCCCGGACGATGGTCAGCCGTCCCTCCTCGACTGCGACCGTGAGCCCGCCCGCCGCGAAGGTCCCGACGAACACCACCTTCTTGCTCCGCTGGCTGATATCGATGAATCCTCCGCAGCCGACCAGCCGCCCCGAGAAACGGCTCACGTTGATATTCCCCGAGGCATCGCACTGGGCCATGCCGAGGACCGCCACGTCGAGACCACCGCCGTCGATGAAGTCGAACATGGAGGCATGATCGATGACGGCCTGGGCATTCACGGCCGCTCCGAAGTCGAGACCGCCCATGGGGACTCCGCCGATGACGCCGGGGTCGACGGTGAGCGTCATCAGATCGGAGATGCGCTCCTCGTTCGCCACCACGCCCACGTTGTCCGCCATGCCGATCCCGAGGTTCACCACGCTGCCCGCCCGGATCTCGAGAGCCGCGCGGCGGGCGATGATCTTGCGCTCGTCCAGGGGGAGCGCCGCGACCGATTCGAGAGGGACCCGTATCTCACCCGAGAAGGCAGGGTTGTAGCGCGTCCCGTATGTCTGCATGTGATGCTCCGGCTCCGCCACGACGACGCAATCGACGAGGATGCCGGGGATGGTGACCTGGCGCGAGGTGAGGGAGCCGGCCTGTGCGATGCGCTCGACCTGGCAGGCGACGAATCCCCCGGAGTTCCTGGCCGCCATGGCCAGCGACAGGTTTTCGAGGGTGAGAGACTCGCGCTCCACGGTCACGTTGCCGTCGGGGTCGGCGGTGGTCCCGCGAATGAAGGCGACGTGAATCGGGAAGGCCTTGTAGAAGAGTGTCTCTTCTCCGTTCAAGGTACAGACCCCGACGACGTCTTCCCGGGTCGCCGTATTGACCTTGCCGCCGCTCACTCGCGGATCGACGAAGGTGCCAAGCCCCACGCGGGACAGCACGCCGGGCTTCCGGGCGGCAATTTCCCGATAGAGGTGGACGATGACGCCCTCCGGCAAGTTGTAGGCTTCGATCTTTCCCTCGAGCGCGAGACGCTCGATGCGGGGCGCCAGGCCGTAGTAGCCGCCGATCACCCGTCGCAGGAGCCCCTCGTGACCGAGATGATCGAGTCCGCGCTTCTTCCCGTCGCCCTGGCCGCCCGCATGGACGAGGGTCAGCCCGCGCGGAGCGCCGGTGTCAAGAAAGCGCCGCTCGAGCTCGATGACGAGCTGGTCCGGCGTGCCGTTGCCGCCATAGCCGGTAGTGGCGACGGTGTCGCCGTCGCGGACGAGGGCCACTGCGTCGACGGCCGATAGCACCTTGCCCAGCGGCATCCTTCGTCCCTCCTGGATTTCTCGGCGAGGAACCGAGACCGTGGCGAGTCGTCTACTGGTTGAGACGGCGCTTGGCGAAGCCGAGCAGGCCCTGGGGCATGAAGATGACCATGGCGGTGAAGATGATGCCGACGGGGATGAGGTAGTACTCGGTGAAATAGCGCGAGAGCCCTTCGCGCAGCAGCAGGAAGAAGGCGGCGCCCGCCACCGGACCGACGAGGGTGCCCATGCCCCCCATGACGTTGAAGATGACGACCTCGCCCGAGATGAGGAAGAAGACGAAGTCCGGCGCGGCGAACTTGTTCTGCACAGCGTAGAGCACCCCCGCGAGGCCGGCGAAGAGCCCGGAGAGCATGACCGCCACGATCTTGTAGCGCTCGACGGAGTAGCCGATGGCGCGGGCGCGCGGCTCGTTCTCGCGGATGGCCTGCAGCACCATGCCGAAGGGCGACTGCGTCACGCGCCGGAGAATCAGGAAGGAGACCGTCACCACCGCGAGCACGAACCAGTGGAGCGTCTCGGTGGTGAAGGGGACCGAGAAGAGGCCGGGAATGGACAGCGCAGGCCGGGAAAAGTTGAGCCCGTTCTCACCACCCGTCACCTCCGTCCAGGTGAAGATGATGACGTAGAAGATCTGCGAGAAGACCAGCGTGGTGATCGCGAAGTAGATGTCCCGCAGGCGGGTGGCGAAGAAGGCGACGAAGACCGCCACCGCGGCGGCGGCGGCGAGTCCGCACACCACGGCGAGCCACAGGTTGGCGGGCTTGACGGCCAGCAGCGCCGCCGCCGCCCCGTACAGTCCGAGCCCGAAGAAGGCCGAGTGGCCGAAGGAGACCATCCCGGTGTAGCCGATCAAGATGTCCGAGGACATGGCGAGCAGACCCCAGATCAGGATCTCGGTGACGAAGCGCCGCCAGAACTCCGGTAGCACGAGCGGGGCGGCGGTGAGGAACGCCAGAATGATGGCGAAGCCGATCCAGTACGTGGTGACGGAGCGGCGCATGGCTACTTCGGCGTGGGGACGAAGAGGCCGGTCGGCCTGAAGAGGAGCGTGAGGATGAGCGCGACGAAGGACACGATGACGGCCTGGGCGGGGCTCACGATCAGCGAGGCGTAGGCCTCGAGCAGGCTGATGAAGATGGACGCGAGGATCGAGCCGCCGAGATTGCCCATGCCGCCCACGACGACCACGATGAACGCGCGCAAGGTGAAGTCGGCGCCGATGGTCTGGGTGACGCCGGCCAGAGGTCCGAAGAGCACGCCGCTGGCGGCCGCCATCCCCGCGCCGATCGCGAAAACGCCGGTGTGGAGCCACGGGACCGGAATGCCCATGGCCTGGGCCATGACGCGATCCTGAATGGCGGCGCGTATCCAGATGCCGTACTTCCCGTACTTGAGGAAGAGGTAGAGCGCCCCGATGATGGCCGCGGAGAGCAGAGCGGTGGCGATCCGGTACCAGGGGTACTTCAGGTAGAAGAGCGAGAATTGCGCCGAGATGGGTTCCTGGAGCTTCCGCGCCGAGGGGCCCCACTGCCAGAGCGCGTACTTCTGGAGCACAAGGGAGATGCCGAACGTGGCGAGAATCGTCGTGAGGGGGTCGCGGCCGAGGAGCGGCCGGAGCGTGCTCATCTGTAAGAGTGCCCCGAAGGCGGCGATGGCGAGCGTGGCGAGCATGAGAGCGAGCCAGAAGCTCCCCGTCACGCCGAGGGTGGTGGCGCCTACGAAGGCCCCGAGCATCACCAGCTCGCCGTGGGCGAAGTTCACCACGTCCATGATTCCGAAGATCAGCGTCAGCCCCGAGGCCACCAGCGCCAGGATCATGCCGTTGACGAGGCCGTTGATGGTCTGGATGAGGATCTGCTCGATCGGGAGGCCCACGGCGCTCAGACTCCCAGGTATTGGTGAATGACGGCGTGGTTGGCCCGGAGGTCGGCCGCGGGCGCATGGTGGCGGACCACGCCCTTCTCCATGATGTAGACGCGGTCCGATGCCTCGAGGGTCAGCGGCACGTTCTGCTCCACGAGGAGGATGGCCACCCCGTCGCGGTGCAGCACCTCGATGATCTCCCGGATCTGGGAGACCATGCGCGGCATGAGGCCCTCGGTGGGCTCGTCGAGGAGGATGATCTTGGGCTCGAGCATCATCGCTCGCGCGATGGCCAGCATCTGCTGCTCGCCGCCCGAGAGCGTGCCTCCCGCCTGTCCGCGCCGCTCCGCGAGCACCGGGAACGAGGCGTAGATCTTGTCGAGGAGCGCCGTGCGCCTGGCCTCGGTCACGCCGGGGCGGTCGAGGCCGGTGCGCAGGTTTTCCATGACCGTCAGGAGGCGGAAGATGCGCCGGTCCTCGGGCACCCAGGCGATGCCCAAGTGGGCCACGTGGTGGGCCGCCATGCCGCCGATCTCCCGCCCCTCGAAGGTGACGCGTCCCTCGGACGGGCGCACGAGGCCCATGACCGTCTTGAGCGTCGTGCTCTTGCCGACGCCGTTTCGGCCGAGCAGCCCCACGACCTCCCCGGCCCGGACCTCGATGGACACGCCGTGGAGGATGTGGGACTTGCCGTAGTACGTATGGACGCCGTCGAGAACCAGCATCACGTCTTGAGGTAGACCTCCTGGACCCGCGGGTTGGCCTGGATCTGGGCCGGCGTGCCCTCGGCCAGCACCTCGCCGTAGTGGAGCACCGTGATGGTCTTGGCGAGCCCCATCACCACCTCCATGTCGTGCTCGACGATGACGATGGTCAGGTCCTTCGCGATGCGGCGAACCAACTCGACGGTGGCGCGGGTCTCGCTGACGCTCATGCCCGCGGTGGGCTCGTCGAGACAGAGGAGCTGCGGCTCGGTGGCCAGCGCGATGCCGATCTCGAGGTTGCGCTGGGCGCCGTGGGAGAGGTTGGCCGCCAGCTCGTCCTCGTCCTCGCGGAGGCCGACCGAGTCCAGCACGCCGCGGGCCCGGTCGATGACGTCCGGGAACGAGAAGCGGTTGCGCACCATGTTCCAGGCGTGGCGGCGCGACTGCGCGGCGATGCGGATATTCTCGAGGACGGTGGCGCCGGGCAGGATATTGGTGATCTGGTAGGAGCGCGCCAGACCCTCGTGCGAGACCTGGTTGGGTGGCAGCCCGGCGATGTTCTTGTCGTTCAAGAAGATCCGACCGGACGTCGGCCTCAGTACGCCGGTGAGGCAATTGAAGAAGGTGGATTTGCCCGCGCCGTTCGGGCCGATGATGGCCCGGATCTCGCCGCGCTCGACGGCGATGCTGACGTTGTTGACGGCCGTCAGCCCGCCGAAGCGCATGGTCAGCCCTTCGGTGCGCAGGATCGGAGAGGCACCGTCGCCCCGGCCGCCCTCCGTGCGGAGGTCGGCCGGGGCGCGGGTGCTTGGTGCAGGACCGCTCGTCACTACGCGAACTTGCAGGCCGGCGGAAAGATGGTCTTCTCCTTCGCGACCACCTCGAGGATGCGGTGCTTGTTGTCCTTGATATCGAAGATGAACTCACGGAGGAATGCCTGATGGTCCTCCTTCCGCAGCGTCTTGTCCCCCTGCGGGAAGTCGTCCGATTCCTTGACCTCCATCCCCTCCAGGGCCTCGATGAGCTTCATGGTGTCCTCGCGGCCGCGGAAGCCCGACTTCTGGATCCCGAGCTTGAGGAAGTTGGTCGCCTCGAAATTCGACTGCACGTAGCGGTCGGGCTTGGGGCCCGAAGGGTCGATCGCCTTGAGCCGCGCGACGGCGTCGTCGTAGAACTTCTTGTGCGAGGGCGTATTCAGCGGGGGGTCGAGGACCGGGACGTAGCGGTTGACGCCCACGAAGCCCTCCACCTTCTGGCCAAGCGCCGGCAGGTGAGTGGATTCGGCCACCGCGCCGTCCCCCGCGAGCTTGTACTTCTTGGTCAGCCCGAGGTCGTAGGCCTGGTTGACGAAGGTCACGGCCGGCCCACCGAAGAGGATCCCGAAGAGGCCGTCGAAGTTGCCCTGGATCTTCGAGAGGAAGGCCGTCATGTCGGCCGTGCCGAGCGGGACGCCGGTGGTGTCGACGGTCTCGCCGCCCGACTTCTTGATTTGCTCGACGTAGGCGTCGCGGGTGGTTTGGCCCCACGCATAGTCGAGGTAGACGATGTGCCACTTCTTGCCCATCTTGTTGACGAGGTACGGAGCGAAGGCCACCGCCTGGGCGGGGGCGTAGTCGAAGGGCCGGAAGGTGTAGCGGCTGCACTTGCTGGTGGTGATCGTGGTGTCCAGGCACACGCTCACCATGTTGATGACCTTATGCTCCTCGTAGACGGGCATGCAGGCGAGGCAGACGTTGGAGAGGTAGCCGCCCACGTGGGCGTCGATCTTGTCCTCGATCACCAGCTTCTCCGCCCTGCGCCGGCCCACGTCGGGCTTGGACTCGTAGTCGCCGATGAGGAGCTCGATGGGCCGGCCGTTGAGGCCACCCGACTTGTTGATGCGATCCACGGCCATCTGCACGCCCACCAGCGCCGTCTTCCCGCCCGCGGCCGCCGTGCCAGAGAGCGGCTGCAGCGTGCCGACCTTGTACGCCTTGGCTTGGCCGAAGGCGTCCCGCCACCACGCGGGCACCGCCACCGTCGCCCCGAGGGCGCCCGCGGCGGCCGCGGAGAGCCCGAGGAAGCGGCGTCGGCTGGTCTTGCCGCTGTACCAGAAGTCTTCGGCTTGGGCCCACTTCTCGTCTTTCCATCTCTCTGCCATGGTTTCAAGTCTCCTTGCTGTCGTTAAGGTTGCTGCTCGGCCACGGCTTCCAAAGCCGCGCTGAAGGCTTGGACGGTCCGTTCAATGTCTTCTTCAGTATGGGCGAGGGAGACGTAGATTTTCTGGGCCGCCTTGACAACCCCACGCTCGAGGAGCGCACGTGTGAAGGCGGCATGTAGCGCGCGGTCGGCGGTGAGGGTGGCCCGGTAGTTGGTGATGGGCCGGTCCGTGAAGTAGATTTCGAATACCGGCGCCTCGCCCGCCACCTGCGCCGGGAGGCCGGCCGCGCGCGCGGCGTCCTGCAGCGCCGTCTTCACCCGATGGCCCGTCTCGAAGAGGCGGGCGTACGTGCCGGGCTTGCGCAGCTCGGCGAGGGTGGCCAACCCGGCCGCGGCGGCCACCGGGTTACCATTGAGTGTGCCGGCCTGCTGCACGAAGCCGCCGGTCTCTTCCATGGCGGGGGCGAGGTGACGCATGATCTCCTCGCTTCCCACCACGGCGGCGAGCGGGAAGCCGCCCCCGATGATCTTGCCGAGCGCCGCGATGTCCGGCACCACGCCGTAGTACTCCTGGGCGCCGCCATAGGCGAAGCGGAAGCCCGTCACGATCTCGTCGAAGATGAGGGGCACGCCGAACCGCCGCGTCACCTGGCGGACGCCCGCGAGAAAAGCCCGGTCCGGGACCACCAGCCGCTGGAAAGGCTCCATGATGACGGCGGCCAGGCTCTCGTGATGCGCGGTGATGATCGCTTCCGTCTCCGCGAGGTCGTTGAAGGGCGCGACGAGTACCTCTTCGCTGATCGCGTGGGGAATGCCCGCGGAGTCCGGCGTGGGCGCGGGGAAAGCCTTGGGCGCACGCGGCCCCACGCTCATGAGCGAGTAGTCGTGGGTGCCGTGGAAGCCGCCTTCGAACTTCAGGATCCTGTCGCGCTTGCGAAAGGCCCGCGCCACCCGGAGGGCGAAGAACGTCGCTTCGCTGCCCGACGAGGTGTAGCGCAGCTGCTCCGCGCAGGGCACGGCGCGGCAGATCTCCTCGGCGAGGGCGACCGCGGGCTCGGAGAGCTGGAAATAGGTCGTGCCCTTCCGGAGCTGCGATTCGACGGCGGCCACCACCGCGGGATGGGCGTGACCCAGCACCAGGGGTCCGCTGCCCAGCACGTAGTCGATGTACTCGCGCCCGGAGAAATCGTAGAGGTGGGCGCCCCGCGCTTCCTTGACCACGAACTGGAGATCATCCGGTGCGTAGTAGCCGCCGAGCACGCCGCCGGGAAAGCGGCGAAGTGCCGTCCGAAGCAGTGCGCTTTCCTGGGGGCTGCGGGGCGTCATGGAGTCCTCTGGCGCCATCGGATCGCTAACTTATACCCCAAAGGCGCCAGCGCCCGCAAGCATGGGACCCGTCCGCAGGCCCGACTCAGCTCGATGCCCAGCACTCAGGCATCGGCGGGCAGGAGCTCAGGTACTGAGGTCTGCGGAGCGGAGGGCCAGGCGGATCCGATGGCGCTCGTCGCCCGATACCGGGGTGAGCGGCGGCCGGACATGGGCGGCGGGAACGCGCCCGAGGATGGCCAGCGCCTCCTTCATGCGGTTGTGCATGTCCACGAAGGGCGGCGCGTAGAAGACATCGACCAGCGGGGCGAGGCGCTCGTTCACGCGATGGGCGAGGGCGAGATCCCCCGTCCCCACCGCGGCGAAGAGCTCCGCCTGAAGGTCGGCGGCCACGCTGCCCATGCCCGAGATGCATCCGTCGGCGCCCAGCAGAAACGTCGCCATGAGCGACATGGTGAACGAGGAGAGCATGGCCACGGGACGGCCCGAGGCACGGAGGGCCCGCAGATTCTTCTCGTAGCTCACGATGTCGTTGGACCAGTCCTTGACGCCCACCACCGTGGGGATCTTGCAGAGCTCGGCCAGGGTCTCGGGGCTATAGCCCATGCCCGAGACGAGCGGATACTCGAAGACGATCAGGGGCAGGTCCACGCCATCGGCCAGGGTCGAGAAGTGACGCAGGACCATATCGGGCTTCACCTGCGCGCCCCACATGAAAATGGTCGGCGGAAAGACGAGGAGCCCGGAGGCGCCGGCGGCCTTGGCGTCACGCGCAAGCTCGATCGCCTCCTGGGTGCCGTCGGAGTAGACGCCGGCGATGATCGGCACCTCGCCATTCACTTCTTCGAGGGCGAGGGCGAGAGACCGCTTCCGCTCCTCCCGGGAGAGCGAGGACACCTCGGCCGCGTGCCCGTTGGCCACGATGGCCGTCACCCCCTTGGTGTCGGCCAGCCACCGCAGGTGCTTCTTGTAGGCCACCACGTCGATCTGGAGATCGGCGGTGAAGGGGAGAAGGTTCGCCGGGATACAGCCCGAGAAGCGATATCCGTTGTTCATGCCCACGACGCTACCATAGAGGCCCCCGCGGTGGCTACCAGCGGCCCATCTCTTCGGCGACCTGCTTCGTGGTGAGCACGCGGCCGTAGGCGCGGCCGATGAGGTCGAGGGTCATGAGCTGGATCTCGGGCCGGAGGGTGGCCGTAGCGTCCTCCACGACCGTCATGCGGTATTCGCGGTTCATGCCCCCGATCGCGGTGGCGAGCACGCAGATGTCCGTCATGGTACCCGTGAGCACGAGGTGGGTGATGTTGCGGGAGCGGAGGGCCTGATCGAGCGCGGTGCCGTTGAAGCCGTCGTAGTAGTGCTTGGTGACGACCAGCTCGTCGGGCCGCGGGGCAAGATCGGGAATCACGTGGACATTGGCCTCGCCGAGCAGGCAGGAGGAAGAGGGCAGGCCGAATCCGCGCCGGGCCCCGGGAGCGGCGCGTCGATGCTCGGGGTGCAGGAGGCCGACCAGGACAGGCACGCGCTCGGAATACGTGAACTCGGTGAAGACGACGGGGAGGCCTCGGGTCCGGAAGAGATCGAGGAGCGTCTGGATCTGCGGGACGACGTCGCGAGCGGCCGGCACTTCCATCGCCTCGCCAGGATCGAGGAAGGCGCGCTGCATGTCGACGACCAGCAGCGCCGTCTTCCCGGGAGCCAGCTTCAGCGCCGCGTCAAAAGCCTCGGCGCGGTCCATCGCTCGCCTGCGGCGGCGCCTCGAACGCTCAACTCAGCCCTCGGCTCGCCTGCGGCTGCGCCTCGAACGCTCAACTCAGCCCTCGGCTCGCCTGCGGCTGCGCCTCGAACTACCACGCCGCGACAGAGAACGCGTTGGGGATGTGGCGGATGGCCTTGACGCCGCCCTCGTCGTTGACGACGACGGCCACCACGTCGAAGCGGCAGGGCTGCTCACGCAGTCGCTTGGAGCGGAGATAGCTCTGGGCGAGCTTACCCAGCTTGTTCTGCTTGCGCGTGTGGACACTGGCCTGGGGCGGGGGGGCGTTCTCGAGGTCCCGCCGTGTCTTGACTTCGACGAAGACAAGCGTCTTGCCCTCTTTCGCCACCAGATCGATTTCACCCATGCGTGTCCGGACGTTCTTCTCCAGAATGGCGTACCCGCAGCGGGTGAGGAAGCGGGCCGCCTCTTCTTCGCCCTTGATGCCTGAGATCTTCCTGGTATCGGTCGGCACGGTTCACTCCTCGTCCGCGATGATGGAAAACAGATCCTGCTGCACGATCACGCCGTTGAACGTCCGTCGATGCAGGGGACAGGGGCCGTGCATGATCAACGCGGCCAGGTGTTCCAGGGTCGCATAGCCCTTGTGCCGGCCGAAGCCGTACTGGGGGTACTCACGATCCGCCTCTGCCATCATCCTGTCCCTCGTCACCTTCGCGATGATCGATGCGGCGGCCACCGTGGCCGACCGCTGATCCCCATTGACCAGGTTGCGCTGGGGGCACCGGAGGCCGTCCAGCGCGACGAAGTCGGTCAACACCAGCTCCGGCTCCAGGCCGAGCCCGCCCAGCGCCAGGCCCATGGCCCGCCGCGTGGCCTGGAGTATGTTCACGCGATCGATCGTTTCCGCGTCCACCATCCCGACGCCGATGGCCACCGCCCGCGCGCGGATGACCACGTACAGCGACTCCCGCTCCTCCGGCGTCAACCGCTTCGAATCATCCACGCCGGCGATCCGGGTGCCAGGCCCGAGCACCACCGCCGCCGCCACCACTGGCCCCGCCAGCGGCCCGCGCCCCGCCTCGTCGAGCCCCGCCACGGACACGAGTCCCTGTCGCCAGGCCGCCTTCTCGAAGCGGTACGCCGCGGGTGCCGTAGGTCCGGGCTCCTGCTACTCGCTCTCGCTCGAGGCGGGGACAACGGCAATGCGCTTTTCTTTCAAGCGCGCCGCCTTGCCCGCCAGATCCCGCAAGTAGTACAGCTTCGAGCGCCGCACCGTGGCCCTCTTCATCACCTGGATCTTGTCGATCCGGGGCGAGTGCAGGGGGAAGGTGCGCTCGACGCCCACGCCGTAGGAGATGCGTCGCACGGTGAACGAGGCCGAGGCCCCCGCGCCGCGCTTCCGGATCACCACGCCCTCGAAGGCCTGCAGGCGCTCCTTCTCTCCCTCGACGACCTTGACGGACACGCGGATGGTGTCGCCCGGCTCGAAGCCGCCGCGATCCTTCTTCAGCTGTCCCGCTTCGACGATGTGAATGGCTTGCATGCTGGTGGCTCCTTACTCGAGATAGTCCTCGGGCGGCCGGCCCTGACTGAAGCCCGCCACCCACTTTTGCTCTTCGGGGGAGAGATCCGCCGTCTCCAGCAGATCCCGCCGCCGCTCCCACGTCCGCCACACGGACATGACGCGTTTCCACCGCTCGATCCGGGCGTGGTCGCCGGAGCGCAAGACGTCGGGCACGGCCCACGCCGCGAAGACCTCCGGCCGCGTGTACTGCGGATGCTCGAGGAGGCCGCGCGAGAAGGAATCTCGCGACGGTGCCGCCTCGTCGCCGAGGGCGCCGGGACGAAGCCGCGTGAGCGTCTCCGTCACGACCAGGGCGGCCGCCTCGCCCCCCGAGAGGACGTAGTCGCCGATGGACAGCTCCTCGTCCACCACGTGCTCTCGCACCCGCTCGTCCACCCCTTCGTAGCGGCCGCACAGCAGCACGAGGTGCGGCGCCTGGGAGAGCTCGCGCGCGACCACCTGGGTGAGGCGCCGCCCCGCCGGATCGAGGAGGATGACGCGCGCCCCGGGGGCCCGCAGCGACTCGACGCAGCGGGCGATGGGCTCGGGCTTCATGATCATCCCGCCCCCGCCCCCGAAGGGGGTGTCGTCCGTCACGCGATGCCGCCCCTCGGCCCAGTCGCGCAGGTTGTGGACGCGGATGTCCACGATTCCGCGCGAGCGGGCGCGCCCCACGATGGAGTCGCTGAGCGCGGGCTCCACCATGCCGGGAAAGAGCGTCACGATGTCGATTCTCACAGGTCGAGCAGCCCTTCCGGCGGGTCGATGACGATCCGCCGTTCCTTGACGTTCACGTCCACCACGATCTCCGGCACCGCCGGCACCAAATGCTCACGACCTTCGACGGCCACGATCCAGAGCGGCTGGGCCGTATGGTCGTCCACGCCCACGAACTCGCCCACGCGCCGGCCGTCCCGCGTCTCGACCACGGCCCCCGCCATCTCCCAGGGGTAGAAATGCCCCTCGGGCGCGGGTAGCGCGTCCTCCTGCGCCACGGCGAGCAGCCGTCCCGAGAATCGCTTCGCGGCCTCCGGCGACGTCACGCCTTCCAGCCTCACGAAGAGCTCGAGACCTTCGAATCGGCAGCCCGAGATGCGGCAGTCTTCGCGCCGGTTGGCCGAAGGCTCCCAGAGCACGCAGTCGCGCAGGCCCCGGAAACGCTCCTCCGGCCGATCCGTGAGTGGCTTCACGCGCAGCTCGCCCTGGAGGCCCCAGGGCCGGAGCACCTCTCCCACGGCAATGAGGGCTCCCGCGGCCACGCGTCCGTCCCTACACCTGGGCGGCTTTCGCGGCCTGGGCGAGAAGATGCTTCACGGTGTTCGACGGCTGCGCGCCCTTCTTGATCCACTCCGCCGCCTTGTCGGTGGAGATTTTGATGGTCGGCGGATTGGTCAGCGGGTTGTAGTGCCCGATGACTTCGATGAAGCGCCCGTCCCGCGCCGCGCGCGCATCCGCCACGACCACGCGATAGGCCGGCTTCTTCGTCGTCCCTGTCCTTCTCAGTCGAATATGTACAGCCACTGGCTCACCTCTTTCGTGTGGTTATCTGGGCAGGAACGGCAGGGCGCCCTTGAGCTTGCCCATGCGCCCTTCCATCTGCTTGAGACCTTTCATCATCTGCTTGAGCTGCGCATACTGCTTGAGCAGCCGGTTGACGTCCGCGACCTGGGTGCCGCTGCCCTTGGCGATGCGGGACCGACGGCTGCCGTTGATGATGGCGGGCTTCACGCGCTCGTCGGGGGTCATGGAGCCGATGATCGCCTCGAAGCGCTTGAGGTCCTGCTCCTCGCCCTTGAGCTCTTTGGGCATGCCCTTGGCGGTCTTGAACATCGGGATCATCTCCATGATCTGCCCGAGCGGACCCATGGAGCGAAGCTGCTTGAGCTGGGCCGCGAAGTCTTCGAGGGAGAAGCTGTCCTCGCGGATCTTCCGCGCCATCTCCTCGGCCTGGGTGGCATCCACGGTGGCCTGGGCCTTCTCCACGAGCGAGAGGACGTCGCCCATACCGAGAATGCGCTGGGCGAGCCGGTCGGGATGGAAGGGCTCGAGCGCGTCGGTCTTCTCGCCCACCCCCACGAAGGCGATGGGCCGCCCCGTGATCTCGCGCACCGACAGCGCGGCGCCACCGCGGGCGTCGCCGTCCATCTTGGTCAGGACCACCGCGTCGATGCCTACGGCCGCGTTGAACCTGTCCGCCACGGTGACGGCGTCCTGGCCGGTCATGGCGTCCACCACGAGGAGCACGTGGTGCGGTGAGGCGTCCTTCTTGATGGCGCGGAGCTCGTCGAGCATCTCTTCGTCGATGTGCAGGCGGCCCGCCGTGTCGAGAATGAGCGGGGAGAGCCCGCGCTGGGCCGCCTCGTCGCGCGCCGCGCGGCAGATATCGATGGGCCTCTGCCGTTCCTCGCCGAGCACGGGGATGCCCAAGTCCTTGCCGAGACGTCGGAGCTGCTCCATGGCCGCGGGACGGTAGACGTCGGCGGAGGCCAGTATGGGATGCTGTCCCTGCTTCTGAAAGTGCCGCGCGAGCTTGGCGGCGGACGTGGTCTTCCCCGAGCCCTGCAGGCCCACCAGCATGATGACGGTAGGAGGATGCGACGCCATGGCCAGCCGGTGTCCCGAGCCGCCGAGCAGCTCGACCAGCTCGTCGTGCACGACCTTGACCACGTGCTGGCCCGGCGTGAGCGACGTGAGCACGTCCTGCCCGATGGCCTTGACGCGAACCCGCTCGATGAAGTTCTTGACGACTCTGAAATTGACGTCGGCCTCGAGAAGAGCTACGCGCACTTCGCGCAGGGCCTCCTGGACATTCTCCTCCGTCAGCCGGCCGAAGCCACGGAGCCGGTCGAAGATTCCGGTGAGGCGCGCGGTAAGACTGTCGAGCATGGCGTACCCCTGAAGTAGCCTTCAGGAAACGCTAAACTATAATGGCGGGGAGGGAAAAAGTCAAGCCTACTTCAGTACTTCCGACGCACTCCGCAAATCCTTGACCGCCTGGCCGGGATCATGGGAGCCGAAGACGGCCGAGCCGGCCACCAGGGTGGTCGCCCCCGCCTGAGCGAGGGAAGCGGCCTTGTCGTGATTGACCCCGCCGTCGACCGAGACCTCCACATGCCGGCTCCCGACGAGGGTCTTTATCTGGCGCAGCTTTGCGAGGGAGGACGGGATGAAGGACTGCCCGCCGAAGCCGGGGTTCACGGACATGACCAGGATGAGATCCAGGCTGTCCAGCACCCATTCGATGGCCTCGGGAGGCGTGGACGGATTGAGGGCGACCCCGGCCTTGGCGCCCGCCTCCCTGATCTGATGCAGGGTCCGGTGCAGGTGCGGGCAGGCCTCGGCATGGACGGTCACGAGGTCGGCACCTGCTCCCACGAAGGTCTCGATATACCGCTCGGGCTCGACGATCATCAGGTGGACGTCCAGGGGCAGGCGCGTACGCTTCCGGATGGACTCGATCACGGGGGGTCCGATCGTGATATTCGGCACGAAGCGGCCATCCATGACGTCCACGTGGAGCTGATCGGCGCCACCCGCCTCGACTCGCGCAATCGCCTCGCCCAGGGCGGCGAAGTCGGCAGAGAGAATGCTCGGGGCGATCTTCATGTCGCTATGACCTTACCCCATGGCCCGCGCTCCGGCAAACCCGCGGGCAGCACCTCACGGGATTCGCCGGAGTCTGATCGCGGTGAAGCCGTCGGTGCCGTGCACGTGAGGGTAGAGGCGCACGAAGCCCAGCGCGTCGGGAGGCACGGGGCACGCCTCGGACGGATCCGGCCGCCAGTCTCTTCCGTAGCCGGGTAGCGAGTCGACCACGGCCTCGTTCTCGTCGGGCTCGAGCGAGCAGGTCGCATAGACGAGCCGCCCTCCCGGCTTCACCATCGAGGCCGCGGCGGCGATGATGGTCATCTGCTTCTCCTGGAGCCGGCCCAGGTCTTCCTCGGTGCGGCGCCACTTCACGTCGGGGTTGCGGCGGAGCACGCCGAGGTTCGAGCAGGGGGCGTCGACGAGGACGCGATCGCACTGGCCGCGCCAGCGGCCTGCGAGCGCCGCCGCTCCTCCCAGGTGGGCTTCGATGATGCCGATGCCGAGCCGGGCCGCCGCCCTTGCTACCAGCTTGAGGCGCGCGGCCTGCGGATCCATGGCGATGATGCGGCCTCGATTGTCCATGAGCTCGGCGAGGTGTGTGGCCTTGGTGCCGGGGGCGGCGCAAGTGTCGGCCACGAGCTCGCCCGGCTTCGGATCGAGGAGACGCGCCACGAGCATGGAGGCCTCGTCCTGCACCGTGAACGCGCCCTCGGCGAAGGCAGCCCACCGCCCCGCCGCGCCGTGATCGACGATCAGTCCTTCGGGCGCGAGCGCGGTGGGCCGTGTCCGGGCCAGTTCTTCGTCCCGCGCGCGCGCGGCGAACGCCTCGCGGGTGGTGCGGAGCGCGTTGACCCGGATGGTCGTGGGCGGCCGCTCGTTCGAGGCGGTCATGAGCGCCTCCGCCTCTGTCACGCCGTAGCGCGTGATCCAGCGGGCGGCAATCCAGTCGGGGAACGCGCAGCGCACCGCCGCGGCCTCCACGGGCCGGGCGGGCAACGGAGGAGGGGCGGCGGCACGCGTGAGCGAGCGCAGCACCGCGTTGACGAATTCCGGCGGTCCGGGCTTGCGTGACTTGAGCTTGGCGAGGCTCACGGCCTCGTCCACGGCCGCCCAGCGCGGCACGCGGTCGAGGAAGAAGAGCTGATAGGCGGTGAGCCGCAGCAGCGCGCGGACCCAGGGGTCGAGCCTCTCGAGCGGGCGGTTCAGATGAGGCGCGAGCCGCCAGTCGAGATGCCGGCGCCATCTGAGCGTGCCGTAGACGAGCTCGGTGCAGAGCCCGGCGTCGCGCGCGTCGAGGCGCGCATGCTCGAGCGCGTGCTCGAGGACGATGTCGGCAAAGGCGCGGTCCCCCTCGACGCGGACGAGGACGCGGAGGGCCTCGTAGCGCGACTGCGACACCGGGCCGGCGCGGAGCACGGGGCTCACCCGCCGATCTCCGTGACCCGCGCCCCCGGACCGATCCGCGCGCCGCGAAGGAAATCCTCCCACGCCATGGCCTTGCGGTTCTCCGGCTGGACGTGGACGGGCAGGAGCAGACCCTCGCCCGTGGCGATGCAGAGGGCGCCCGGCCCGCTCGGCACCAGCGTGCCGGGCGCTGCCCGCGCCGGATGAGGCACGGCGGCGGCGCGCCAGATCAGGAGCCGGCCCGCCGGCGTCATGACCGTGGCCCCCGGCCACGGATTGCACCCTCGCACCCGGTTGACGAGCTGGCGCGCCGGCTCGCCCAGCCGGAGTGACCCGTCGTCCTTCTTGAGCCGGGGCGCCAGCGTCGCCTGGGCGTGATCTTGCGGAATGGGCGACAGCGTGTCGAGGGCGTCGAGGGTGCGGATGAGAACGCGGGCCCCCAACTCACTCAGCCGCGCCGAGAGCTCGCCCGCGGTTTCTTCGGGGCCGATAGGGGTGGATTCGGTGAGCAGCATGTCGCCCGTGTCCATGCCGGGATCCATCTGGAACGTCGTGATGCCCGTCTCGGTCTCGCCGCGCATGATGGCCCACGCGATGGGCGCGGCGCCGCGGTAGCGCGGCAAGATCGACGCGTGGACATTGATGGAGCCGCGCCGCGCGACATGCAGCACGGCCTCGGGCAGGATCTGGCCGAAGGCGACCACCACGGCCAAGTCGGCGTCGAATTCAGCCAGCCGCTCGGGCCAGCCCGGCTCACGCAGGCGCGGCGGCTGGAGCACGGCGATGCCCGCGGCGCGCGCGCGCGCCTTGACGGGCGGAGGGCTCACGTGCCGTCCGCGACCGGCGGGCTTGTCGGGTTGGGTGACCGCGGCCACGACCGTGTGACGCTCGAGGAGGGCCTCGAGTGTCGGCAGCGCGAACTCGGGCGTCCCATAGAACAAGACCTTCAAGCTAGAGGGCGAAGGCTCGAGATCGCCTCTCCTTGGGGAAGCCGTGTTTCTGGATCTTCTTCTTGATGCGGTCGCGCGCCACGGGCGACAGGTAGTCGATGAAGAGGACGCCGTCCAGATGGTCCATCTCGTGCTGGATGACCCGCGCCTGCATGCCTCCCGCGTCGAGATCGAACGGCGTGCCGTCCTCGTCCATGGCCTGCACGGTGATGGTCTTGCTCCGCTCAACGTCGGCGTAGATGCCGGGCAGGGAGAGACAGCCTTCCTCGTCCACTACCGAGCCGCTGCGCGTCGTGATGACCGGATTGATGAGGGCGCGGGCGGCGCCCTTGCCGTCGTCCATCACGAGCAGGCGGTAGGGAATACCCACCTGCGGGGCGGCGAGACCGATGCCCACCTGGTGGAACATGGTCTCCACCATGTCGGCGATGAGCCCGCGCATCTCGGGCGTCACCTCCCGCACCTGCGCCGCCTTGCGCCGCAGCATGGGGTCGCCGTAGAGCCTGACGTCGAGTAGAGCCACGAGAACGAGTCTCCTATATCGAAAGGGGATCCATCTCTATTTCTACCACACCGCGCGAGCGTCGTCCGCGCTCGAGGAAAGGGCGGAGGGCGGGGCCGATGCGCCGCGGCAGATCATCGGGCCCCTTGACCACGAAGCGCATGCGCGACGCGGTGGCGGCTCCCGCGGTGCCCAGCGCGAGGGCGGGGTAGACGATCAACCCGGGAATGCCGCGAAGCGCGTCCGAGGCCTCGTCGAGCAGCGTGCGCGTGCCGGCGGCCGCCTTGCCGCGGGCGGAGATCTGACAGAGCCGACGGAAGGGCGGATAGCCGAGCTCGGACCGGAATTCGAGCTCGGCCCCGTAGAAGGTCTCGCGGTTCCCGTCGCGCACGGCGGCGAGCGCGTAGTGGTCGGGATGAAGCGTTTGGACGATGAGCCGTCCGCCGGTGCCGGTGGCCTCGGCAGCGGCCCAGAGGAGCTGGAAGACGCGCTCTCCCGCTCGAAAGTCCGGTACGCGGAGCAGGCCATCGAGCCAGATGAAGCCGACGGCGCCCCAGGGGCGGGGGCGGGCCGCGCGCAGAGAGGCCGGGGTGCCGATCACCACCTGGGCGTCCGGGTCGGTACACGAAACGGCGAGCCGCGGGAAGCGGCGTCGCACCGAGGCCTCGACGCGCGCGGCGTCCCAGCCGAACGGCTGAAGCTTGTGGCCGCCGCAGCCCGGGCAGCGCTCGGGCAGGGGATCCGCTCTCCCGCAGAGCCGGCAGGCAAGCGAGCGACGATCGCGGCGCACGGCCAGGGCGACGCCGCAGTCGGGGCAGCGCAGGACGGCGCCGCAGTCATTGCAGCCGAGGGCGCCCGCGGAGCGACTCACCACGAGAAGAACTCCGCGACCGGCGCGCGACATGTTCTCGATGGCGCGCGTCATGGGCAGGGTCAAGGGATGGTTGCGGAGAATGCCCCGGGTGTCGGCCGTGATGATCTCGGGCCATGCGCCCGGTGGGCCCCCCGCGCGGAGGAGAGCGCCTGAATTCGCTCGATGCCAGCTCTCGACGGAAGGCGCGCCCGCGAGCATGATGAGGCGGCTGCCTTCCAGCTCGGCGCGGTGGAGAAGGATGTCGCGCGAGTGAAGTCGTGGGGGGCCGGGAGGCTTGTGGGCGGAGTCCTGCTCGTCGAGGAGCGCGAGGGTCGCCGGCGCGGTGAGGGGCACGAGCAGCGCGCCGCGCGTGCCCACCACCACGCGCGGCCGGCCGCGCGCGGAAGCGAACCAGGTCGCACGGCGCTCCCCGGCGCCCGCCCCGCTATCGAGGCGGGCCGCGTCGAGTCGGCGGGCCCAGCCTGCCGCGCTCTCGGTATCGGGGGCGATCACGAGGAGGCCACCTGGCGCCTGGCCGAGCTCGGCGGCGAGCCGCTCGTGTCGCTCCGCGTCCGTCCATAGCTCCGCCGCCTGCCCGGGAGCCCCTGCGCTCGGACCGGCGGCGGGCGCGATGACCTCCGCTCGCTTGCTACGGGGCGGCGGCGGCAGCAAGGCGGAAAGTGTCGAGCCCCACGAGGACAGGCTCTCGTCGGCGATCCACCGGCCGAGCGCGAGCCCGGCACTGGAAAGAATGGCCGCGGGCTCGACCAGGGACTGTATCGGCTTGAGCCTTTCGTCGGCGTCCGGTCGAAGGGCCACCACCACGCCGACCCGCGGGCGTCCACCTAGCGGCGCGCTCACGCGTTGACCCACGGTCACGCGCAGAGCGTCAGGAACCTGGTAGGAGAAGGGGCGATCGAGCGGCAGATCGAACACGACATCTGCGGTCATTTAAGCTGCGGGGGCCTCGACATGGCCCCCGCACTCCCCCCTTCTCACGTGGGCGCGCCCGGAGACGGGCGCGCGACAGCTGCTGGTCCGCACGGCGATGGCTTGTCGTCGCGGCGTCTCGACATGGCCCCCGCACTCCCCCCTTCTCACGGGGGCGCGCCCGGGGACGGGCGCGCGACAGCTGCTGGTCCGCACGGCGATGGCTTGTCGTCGCGGCGTCTCGACATGGCCCCCGCACTCCCCCCTTCTCACGTGGGCGCGCCCGGGGACGGGCGCGACAGCTGCTGGTCCGCGCGGTGATCGCTCCTCGTCGCAGCGTCGCCCACGTCGATGCCCGCATGGTCGAAAGGGGGCGGAGGAGGTCAGGTGGTGCCCGTGGTCAGGCGCTCCCACTCTCGGCGGGCGAGCTTGAGATCGTCCCATGCCATGCGCTTGTACTGATCACCGGGATTACGCAGGAGAAAGGCGGGATGGAAGGTGGGCACGAGCACGATATCGCGGTAGATGTACGCGCGGCCGCGCAGCTTGGTGATGCCATCCCTGGTGCCGAGGAGGGTCTGGGCGGCGAAGTTGCCCAGAGCCAGGATCACCGCGGGTTGCAGGGCGTCGAGCTGAGCGAGCAGGAACGGATTGCAGGCGGCCACCTCGTCGGGCTCGGGATTGCGGTTTCGCTCCGGGTGGCACTTCACGACATTGCAGATATAGCAGTCGCGCTCGCGGTCGAACTTCACCGCGGCGAGCATCTTGGTCAGGAGCTGCCCAGCCCGGCCGACGAACGGCTTGCCCTGCTTGTCCTCTTCCTCGCCCGGTCCCTCGCCGATCACCACCAGCTTCGCCTTCGGATTGCCCGAGCCGAACACGATGGTCTTGCGGCTCTGGCAGAGCTTGCAGAGGGTGCAGCCCTGGAGCGCCCGCTCCTGTTCCGTGAGCGCCACCGAGGCGTCCGGTGGCTCGGGGCGGTGGAGCGCCACCTCGGTGAGCCCCAGTGCGCGGTGGTGGCGCAGGGTGTCGGCGACGGCGGCGAGCGCCTCTCCGAGGGCGTCGCGCGGATCTTCCATCGTGCTCAGCGGGAGGAGGTGCGGCGGGGCTCGGGCGTCGGGCGCAGGGCGAGCACCCGGTCGAGGATGGCGTGGGCCACCTGGATCTTGGTCATGCGCGGGAGCTCCTGGGTGCCGCCCCAGCGATCGAGCAGGATCACCTGATTGTCGTCGGCCTCGAAGCCGATGTCGTGGCGGCTCACATCATTGGCCACGAGGAGATCGATGGCCTTGGCGCGAAGCTTGTCGGTGGCGTGCGCGCGCAGGTCGTTGGTTTCGGCGGCGAAGCCCACGAGGAAGGCGCCCCCCTTCTTCTGGGCCAGCTCCTTCAGGATGTCGGGATTCGGCACGAGCGAGAGCGTGAGCCCGAGGTTTTTCCCCCCGGACTTGATCTTGGTCGCGCTCGGCTTCTCGACACGGTAGTCGGCCACCGCGGCCGCCTTGATCACCACGGTGGCCGCGGCCAGGTGCTGGAGCGCGGCCTCGCGCATCTCCTCGGCCGTCTGCACGGGCACATAGACGGCGCCCGCGGGAGGCTTGAGGGTGGTCGGCCCGGAGATCAGCACCACTTCGGCGCCGCGCCGGAGGGCCGCGGTGGCCACGGCATGGCCCATCTTGCCCGAGGAGCGGTTCGACAGATACCGCACGGGATCGATCGGCTCTCGGGTGGGCCCCGACGTCACGAGGACGCGCTCGCCCACGAGGTCCCGCCGTGGTGTGAGCGCCCGTTCCACCGCTTCCACCAGAGTCTCCGTCTCGGGCAACCGGCCCCTGCCGCTGAGCCCCGAGGCGAGCGCGCCCGCTTCGGGCTCCAGGACGGTGACGCCGCGCTCCCGGAGCGTCTCCACGTTCGCCTGCACCGCCGCGTGGTCCCACATGCCGCCATCCATGGCGGGGGCGATGAGGATGGGACAGCGGGCGGCGAGGAGGAGGGTGGTGAGGAAATCGTCCGCGATGCCGTGGGCGGCCTTGGCGAGAAGGTTGGCGGTGGCCGGCGCCACCACGAAGGCCTGCGCCCGCTCCGCCAGCGCCACGTGCTCCACCGCGTCTTCGCTCTGCGGGTCGAAGAGACTCGAGAGCACGGGCCGGCCCGACAGCGTCCGAAAGGTGAGGGGAGCCACGAAGTGCTCGGCGTTGCCGGACATCACCACCGTCACCACTGCCCCGCGCGCGGTGAGCTCGCGCAGCAGCAGCACGGCCTTGTAGGCCGCGATGCTGCCGGTGACGCCGAGGATGATGTGCTGACCCGCCACGCTCATGGCTCCCTCGCCGCCCTCGCCGCTACTCCTTGGGGGCGTCTTCTTCGCGGACGCGATAGCCGACCTTGGCGTCGGCGATCTCTTCCAGCGCCATACTGGTCGGCTTCTTGTGCTTGCTGTCGACCTGGGCCGCGGCGCCGCGGTTCAGCTGGCGGGCCCGCTTGGCGGCGAGGACAACGAGCAGGTAACGATTCGAGACCTTGTCGAGGGACTGCTCCAGCGAGGGAAATGACATCACTCTGGGACCTCCACGTCGGGGAATTTGAGCGTGAGACGGTTCGTCCGCCAGCGCTCCGCCTCGATGACGGTGGCCAGCTGGTCCACGGCCTCCTTCACGTCCCGGTTGATGATCAGATAGTCGTACTGTCGCCACGCGGTGATCTCCTCGCGGGCCCGGGAGAGCCGCCGGGCGATTTCCCCCGGCGCATCGCTCCTCCGCTCCCGAAGACGCGCCTCGAGCTCTTTCATCGAGGGCGCCATGATGAATACCGACACCGCCTCCGGATAGCGCTGGCGGAGCTGCCGGGCGCCGTGGGTGTCGATGTCGAGCAGGACATCGAGCCCGCGGGACAGCGCCCCTTCGAGGGCCCGGACGGGCGTGCCGTAGTAGTGGCCGTGAACCGACGCCCATTCCGCGAAGGCGTCCCGGTCACGCATCTCGAGAAACTCGGCCTCCGTCACGAAGTGGAAATCCGTCCCGTTCACTTCGCCCGGGCGCGGGGTCCGGGTGGTATGCGAGACCGAGTAGAAGAGATCAGGTACGAGCTGTCGAACTTCGTGGCACAGCGTGGTCTTTCCCGCTCCCGAGGGGGCCGAGACCACGATCAGCGCGCCGCGCCGCTTGATCAGTTCCATCGAGCTGGGCTACTCAATATTCTGGACCTGCTCCCTGAGCTTCTCCAGCGTGGTCTTGGCGGCGATGGCGGACTGGGACAGCTCGAGGTCGTCCGCCTTGGCGCCCACCGTGTTCACTTCCCGGTTCATCTCCTGGATGAGGAAATCGAGAGGGCGCCCCACCGCCCCGCCCTCGTCGAGGAGCCGGGCGAACTCGCCGAGGTGGGCGTGCAGCCTCGCCACCTCCTCGGAGATGTCGCTTCTCTCGGCCCACATCGCGACCTCGGTGGCGAACCGCCCTTCGTCGAGCGGCTGGGCGCCGAGGAGCGCCTGCACGCGCTCGCGGAGCCGCTGCTGCTTGCGCTCGAGCGCGGCCGGCGCGCGGCCGACCATGACCGTCACGTGCTCGCCAAGCGTGGCGAGAAGCGCGCCGAGCTCTTTGGCGAGGGCCGCCCCTTCCGTCTCGCGTCGCGCGCAGAGCTCCGCCAGCGACTTGCTGAGCGCGTCGTGAAGGAGCGGCCAGCCGTCCTCCGGTGATGGCGCCTCCTGGTCGTCGCGCGAGAGCACTCCCGGCCGCTCGAGCACCCACTGGAGATCGAGCCGGTCACCGAGCTTGAGGTCGTCGCCTACTCTGCGGGCCATCGCGACATAGGCCCGCGCCTGGGCCATGTCTACGGAGAGCCCGGTGGCGGGCGTGCCTTCGGTTGGCGCCGCGCTCACGCCGACCTCCACCCGGCCGCGCTGAACCGAGGCCTGTATGATTCGGCGGGCATCGAGCTCCAGCGCCGAGAATGCGCGCGGCAGCTTGACCACGATGTCGAGGTGGCGGTGATTGAGGGACTTACACTCCACGGTGAGGCTCAGGCGGGCCCCCGCGACTTCAGCGCGGCCGTACCCGGTCATGCTGCGGATCATAGGAGCCTCTGGCTGCGCACGGAGGGGAAAGACAGCACCGGTTCCACTCACGGACAATAGCCCAAAAAACCTTTGCTGTCAACGTGTTTGGGCCAATGTGCGATTGACACCGGCCTCGTCCGCGTGTACATTTCCGGCCGTTCCCCGGCCGCTCTGCCCACCCCCTCACGGAGGATACCCGATGGCAAGAAAGCCAATCGCGGCGCCCTGGACGCGCCGGGATTTCATCAAGACCGCCGGGCTCTTCGGCGGCGCGGCCGCGGCCGGCTGGCCTGCCCGCGGATGGGCTCAGGCCCCGAAGCCCATCAGCGCTTCCCACAGCGTCTCCACCTTCGTCTACGGTCAGCACCTGGTCGCGGCGCAGAAGAAATTTTTCGAAGCCGAGGGTCTCCTGACCCCGGACTTCATCGTGCCGGGGGGCGGGGCCAAAGTCGTGCAGGCGCTGGCCGCGGGGCAGGTGCTGTTCGCGCTGGGCGATTCGAACCATCCGCTCAAGATCACGGAGAAGGGCAAGGACGCCCTGATGATCTTCGCCACCGACACCCGCTGCTCCTACGCCAATATTGTCGTGCGCAAGGAGCTGTTCGACAAGGGCGTCAAGAGCGTGGAGGCCCTGGCCGATCAGAAGCTCGTGGGCCGCAAGGCGGTCATCGCGGCTACCGCCATCGGCTCCGGCACCTACGTCTATGGCGTCTACGTGCTCAAGAGCATCAAGGGGGCCGACGGCAAGCCGGTGAACGATTCCGTCGAGTGGGTCGGGGGCGGCGGCGACCTCACCATGCTCGCCGGCCTCAAGGGCGCCAAGTTCGACGCCATCATGGCCGTGCCGGAATGGCAGGCGAAGGCGGTCGCCCAGGGCTTCGGCCATCCCATCTACGATGTCCAGGACGAGAAGGCATGGAACCGCGTGTTCGGCGGCCCCATCCCCGTGACCGTCGGCTACGTCTTGAAGGAGACGATCGAGAAGTCGCCCGAGCTCGTGCAGGGCTATGTCAACGCCTGCTACCGGGCCCAGCAGTGGATCAGGAAGGCCAAGGACGAGGAAGTGGTGGAGCTGCTCCAGAAGCCCTACATGTCCACGTACAGCCGGGACGAGATCCTCGAGTCCGTGCGCTACTACCGGACCATCTTCGACTGGGACTTCGTCATCGACGAGAGGGACTACGAGCGGGGCATGAAGGTGTGGGTGCCCCTCGCCGTGGAGAAGCCGATCCCTTTCAAGCAGGCGGTGGACATGTCGTTCGTCAGGAAGGCGCAGGTCAAGTTCAAGTAGTGTCCCGCGTCCGTATCGCCATCCGTGACCTCTCGAAGACCTTCTCCCAGGGTCCTCGAGAGGTCTCCGCCGTCTCCGGTGTCTCCTTCGACGTGCACGACCGTGAATTCGTGGCCGTGGTCGGCCCCTCGGGCTGCGGCAAGTCCACCATCCTCAATATGATCGGCTCGCTCATCGCCCCCACGAGCGGGGAGATCCTCGTGGACGGCGCGCGGGTGGGCGCCCGTCCCGCCCCCCAGATCGGCTACGTCTTCCAGAAGGACACCGTCTTCCCCTGGCGCACGGTCGAGCGCAACATCGCCCTCGGCCTCGAGTACCGCGGCGTGGGCCGCGCCGAGGTGGGCGCCCGCGTGAAGGAGGCCGTCGAGCTCGCCGGTCTCGAGGGTTTCGAAGAGGCGTTTCCCGCCACGCTGTCGGGGGGCATGCGGCAGCGGGTCGCCCTCATGCGCTCGCTCGTCGTCAATCCGGAGATCCTCCTCATGGACGAGCCCTTCGGCGCGCTCGACACGCACACCAAGCTCAACCTCCACGCCGAGCTGCTCGGGCTGTGGGGCTCCCGCCGGCAGACGGTGATCTTCGTCACCCACGATCTGTCGGAAGCGATCACCCTCGCCGACCGCATCGTGGTCATGACGCGCCGGCCGGGACGGATCAAGCTGGTCTACGACGTGAAACTGCCGCGGCCGCGTGACGTGATCGCGCTGCGAGAGAGCGCGGAGTACCTGCGCGAGTACGGCGAGATCTGGCACGCGCTGGGCGAGGAGTTCCAGGAGCGGCTCTCGTGAAGAGAGAATACTGGAGCGTGTGGGCGTGGCGGCTGGGCATCCTCGTCGTCTTCCTCGCCGCCTGGGAATACCTCACGGGCATCAAGGCCGTCTCGAAGACGCCGGGACTCTACTGGATCGATCCGTTCTTCATCAGCCGGCCCTCCGCCATCGCGCATCGATTCGCCTACCTGATGTCGGACCAGGTGCGCCTTCCCCTCTGGCGCATGGCGCTCTCCACCGTGCAGTCCACCCTGTGGGGCTTCGTCGTGGGCATCACCTCGGGCTTCGTGGCCGGGCTGCTCCTCGGGCGGAGCGACCAGGTGGCGCGCGTCTGCGACCCCTTCATCGTGGCCTTCAACTCGCTGCCCCGCATCGCCCTCGTCCCCCTCATCACCATGGTGTTCGGGTTCGGGCTCCTCGCCAAGATCGTCCTCGCGTGGAGCATCGTGTTCTTCATCGTCTTCTTCAACACCTTCCAGGGCGCGCGCAGCGTGGACGCCGATCTGATCTCGAGCGCGCGCTTCCTCGGGGCGGGCGAGCGCCAGATCCTCCGCACGGTGATCGTGCCCTCCACGCTCGCCTGGACCTTCGCCTCCCTCACCCCGTCCATCTCCTTCGCCCTCATCGGCGTGGTGGTGGGCGAGTTCATCGGCGGGGAGTCGGGGGGCGGGCTCGGCTACCTCATCATCCAGTCGCTGGGCACCCTCAACGCCGCCGACATGATGGTGGCGCTCTTCGTGCTCGGCGCCATCGGCATTATGATGGCCCTCGGCATCCGCCAGATCGAGGTCCGTCTCCTCCGCTGGCGCCCCGAGTACCAGAAGCGCTGACAAGTGGCGGCGAGCCGTTGTCCCGACAGAGGCCTCGGCCGGCGCGCGGACGCTCCGGCTCGGAGCAGATCGGATGCTCGATCAGTTCGCCTCCTCAGCCACGATGCAAATCCGGCTTTCTTTCCTGTGCACGTCGATGCCAAGATGGACCATGACTGGCCCGTCCTCAGTGCGCCGGCAGAGCACGTGCCGCGTGATCCCATCTATGCTCTGGACGTCGCCCCGCGCACATGACGTGTAGCGGCTGCGGCTTCGAAGCGGCCGCCGATTTCGCGTTCTGCCCCAAGTGCGGGGCCAGGCTCGCCGCCGCTCCCGCGCCGCCGCCTCCGGCGGTCACCGCGCCCGGGAGCGACCGCCGGCCGGTCACCGTGCTCTTCGCCGACCTGGCCGGATTCACCGCGCTCAGCGAAGGGCTCGATCCCGAGGACGTGCGGGCGATCCAGAGCGATCTCTTCCACGAGATGTCCGCGTCCATCGACCGCTACGACGGCTTCGTCGAGAAGTTCGTGGGCGACGCGGTCATGGCCGTCTTCGGTGCCCCCCGCGCGCACGAGGACGATCCCGAGCGCAGCCTGCGCGCTGCCCTCCTGATGCGCGAGCGCATGGACGCGCTCAATCATCGCTGGGAGCGGCGGGTGGGTCGGCCGCTCGCGCTGCACATCGGGGTCAACACCGGCCCGGTGGTGGCGGGCCGGATCGGCTCGGCCGCCGATGCGGCCTACGCGGTGACCGGCGACACCGTCAACACCGCCTCTCGCCTGCAGAGCGCGGCGCCCGCGGGCGAGATCCTGGTCAGCGATACGACGTATCAGCTCACGCATCACGCCTTCGCGTTCGCCCCGCGCGAGGAGCTCCCGCTCAAGGGCAAGAGCGAGCCGGTGGCCGTCCATCGCCTGCTGAGCCCGCTCGCGGCGCCCCGCTCGGCCCGCGGCCTCGAGGCCCTGGGTCTGGATGCACCGTTGGTAGGCCGCGAGCCCGAGCTGCGGCGGATGCAGGCGGCCTTCGACGACATGCGGGCGGGGCGCGCCCAGGTGCTGAGCCTCATCGGCGAGCCCGGGGCGGGCAAGTCGCGGCTCCAGCGGGAGTTCTTCGCGCGCCTCGAGGCGGCCGGGCGCCTCGAGGGCGTCACGGTCCGGCGCGCGGCGTGCTCGGCGCTGGGGGAGCAGACCTACGGCGCGACGGCCGCGCTCCTGCGCGACGCTTACGGGGTCGAGCACGGCGATGCCGTCGCGGTCACGCGGAGCAAGATCGCGGCGGGTCTTGAGACGCTCGGGCTCGGCGCGGAGGATCGCGCGGCGATGGTGGCCGCGCTCGCCCAGGTGCTCGGGCTCGAGCGCGACAACGCGCGCCTGCGCCATCTGGAGCCCGAGCAGCTCAAGCGCCAGATCTTCATGGCCACTCGCGCCCTGGTCGAGCGGCGTCTGTCGACCGGTCCGCTGGTGCTGGTCGTCGAGGATCTGCACTGGTCTGACGCGGCCTCTATCGAGCTGCTGGGCGCGACCGCGGACCGGCTCGCCGATCGGCCGCTCCTCGTCCTCCTCATGTATCGACCGACGCTCGAGCCGGACACGCTCGGCACGAGCCGGGCTCCGCACACCGCGATCGAGGTCACCCCGCTGTCGCGATCCGACAGCGACGACCTGCTCGCCGCGTGGTTCGGGGACTCGACGCATCTCTTCCCGGACCGTCTGCGGGCCCTGATCCTGGAGAGGGCCGGCGGCAACCCGCTCTACCTCGAGGAAGTGGTGCGCGCCCTGATCGCGGCGGGTGTGCTGGTCCGCGAAGGCGAGCTGTGGCACTGCACCGCGGAGGCCGCGACCGCACAGGTGCCCTCGACCCTGCACGGGCTCCTGCTCGCGCGCCTGGATCAGCTCGCCGCCGCGGAGCGACAGCTCATTCAGGAAGCGGCGGTGATCGGCCCTCTCTTCGAGGTGTCGCTGCTGAAGGCGGTCTCGACCGTGCCCGCCGCGGTGGACTCGGCGCTCGACGCGCTCGTGCGCGCCGATCTGGTGACCCCCGGGCCCGAGTACCGGTTCCGCCACGGGCTCCTCCAGGAGATCGTGTACCAGAACATTCTCGTGACGCGACGCACGGAGCTACATACGCGTGTGGGCAGGGCCCTCGAGGCCGAGGGCGCCGGTGGCCCCGAGAGTCTCGAGCGGCTGGTGGCCCTCGGCCACCACTGGGCTCTCGGCGCCGACAAGGGCCGGGGCGCGCGCTACCTGATGGCGGCGGGCGACTGGGCGGGTGGGATGTACGCCAACGCGGACGCGATCCAGCACTACCAGCGGGCCCTCGACGCGCTCGAGCATTGCGACGCGGTCGAGACGGAGCGACTCGTGGCCCGGGAGCGCATGGCCGACCTGCTCGGTCCGACCGGTCGACGAGGGGCGGCGCTCGGCGAGTACGAGATCGTCGAGGCCGGCTACCGCGCAGCGGCAGACGCCCCCGCCCGGGCGCGGATCCTCCGTAAGATGGGGGGCCTGCACTGGGACGCCGGCGCGCGGGCGCGGGCGCTCCGGTGCTTCGAGGCCGGGCTCGCCCTGCTCGGCGGCGAGCGCGAGCACATCGAGCGGGCCCACCTCTACCAGGAGATGGGCCGCCTGGCTTTCCGCAGCGGCGACAGCCAGCGGGCAATGGAATGGGCGGAGCAGGCTCGGCTCCACGCCGAGCGGCTCGCCGAGGACCCCTCGCTCGGCGCGGACGGAGGCGTGGAAGCGGCGACCGCCGCGGCGCAGAGCCACAACACGCTTGGCGTGGCCCTGGCCCGTCTGGGTCGGATGGAGGAGGCGGTCGGCCACATCGAGCGCAGCGTGGCCCTCGCCCGGGAGAATGGGCTGTTGCAGGCGGCCTGTCGCGGGCTCGCCAATCTGAGCGTGCTCTACAGCACGCTCGATCCGGCGCGGGCCATCGAGACCTGTGCGGCCGGCCTCGAGACGGCCAAGAAGATCGGCGACCTCGGCTTCCAGTCGCGGCTCTACGCGAACCTCGCGGTGGCCTACTGCGCGCTCACCAACCGCTGCGACGAGCAGGGCATCGGCGCGGCGCACGCCGCCATCGATCTCGACCGGCGCCTCGGGCAGCTCGATCACCTCGCGGTGCCGCTCATCGTGCTCGGGCAGATCTACCAGTGTCACGGCGATCCGACCCGGGCGATCGCGCACTACCAGGAGGCGCTCGCGCTCGCCGAGGAGGCCGGCGAGCCGCAGCTGCTGTTCCCCTGCTATGATGGCCTCGCCACGGTCCATCTCGATCTGGGCGACGACGGCCGGGCGGAAGAGTTCATGCAGAAGGCCCAGGCGGTGTGCGAGAGGGCCGGGCTCGAGCCCGACGCGCTCGTGGTGCTGCCGTTCCTGGATTGACTCGAACACGACTCGAATGGGAGGCAACTCTGCTCATGGCGTACAATCCCCTTCGCCCCGGTGACCCCGCCCCTGACTTCGCGCTGCCCGCCGTCAACCGCGAGGGCCAGGTCTCGCTCGACGACTATCGCGGTCGCAGTCCGGTCCTGGTGGGCCTGTTCCGCGGCCTGCACTGACCCTTCTGCCGACGCCAGCTCGTGCAGCTGGGCACCACGCAGGACAAGCTCAAGGCGCTGGGCGTGGAGACGATGGCGGTGGTCAACACCCCGTTAGAGCGTGCGCGGCTCTACTTCAAGTACCGCCCCGCGCGCGTGCTCCTCGCCGCGGACCCGGAGGCGGCGACGCACCGGGCGTTTAGGGTGCCGGAAGGCGTGCTCGTCGAGGACGAAGCGGCGGCCTCGTGGCCGCTGAGGACGACCATGGGCCAGCTGCAGGCGGCACTGGTCAATCCCACCGGAGAGCTGCCCGAGCCGCAGAATGCCTTCGCGGCGAGCCATACCCTGAACGAGCGGGACGGGTTCGAGGTGACCGAGATCGACCAGCAGATCGCGGCCACCCACGGCCTGCAGCTGGGCGGGCACTTCCTCATCGACCGGGAAGGAATCGTCCGATGGCAGCAGATCGAGGCCGGCGAGCGGATCGGCGACCTCGCCAAGTTCCCGAGCGACGAGGAGATCCTGGCTGCGGCCCGCGCCCTCTAGGCCGGTCCAGGTCCGGGCTTCGTGAGAAACGCAGCGGCCAACCCGCACTGGAGGCTTGCTCATGAGTCGTGCACCGCGTTTGTGCTCGGCGTTCCTCGTCCTGCTCGCGATCCTCGCGGGCTCGCTCGTCCCGCTCCCCCGCGCCGATGCCCAGCAGACCACCCTCGTGGTCACCGGCTACGGCGGCCGCTGGTCGGAGGTGATGAAGAAGGTGCTCGTGGAGCCCTTCGAGAAGAAGCACGGGGTGAAGGTCGAGATCGTCACCGGCATCACCACCGAGTGGGTGGCCAAGCTCCTCGCCGCCGGCCCCGACAACCCGCCCTACGACGTCGTCTTCGGCAACGAGCCGGCCTTCCCGATTCCGCGGGAGCGTGGCTTCTTCGAGAAGCGCAACGAAACGCTCGCCCCCAACATCAAGAACCTCTACCCGAAGGCCCTCATCGGCGACACGAGCCTGGCCATGTTCTGGGGCCGTATCGGACTCGCCTACCGCACCGACATGGGCCTCAAGAAGCCCACCTCGTGGAAGGATTTCTGGGACGAGGCCTACGTGGGCAAGAGGGCGACCTACGTCATCGCGAATACGCTCGGGATCAACTTCCTCTTCATTACCTCGAAGCTTTACGGTAAGGACTACTTCGACATCGATGCGGGGGTGGCTGCCATCAAGCGCGCCCAGCCCAAGCTGGTGGACTTCACCGGCACGGTACAGAAGCAGCTCGAGCAGAAGGAGATCGTGCTGGCGGTGCTTCACGACGCGGATACCTACGATCTGCAGAAGCGGGGAATCCCGGTGGACTGGGTCGCCCCTAATGAAGGCCAGCCCATCCTCGACCAGATCGTGCAGGTCACGCGCGGCTCGAAGAACAAGGAGCTGGCGTGGAAGTTCATCGACGCCTACATCTCGCCCGAGGTGCAGCTCGCCTTCGCCACCGAGCTGTTCTGGAGCCCCACCAACCGGACGGTGAAGGTCCCGGCCGACGTGGCCAAGAAGATCGTCAGCGGGCCGGCCGAGGTGGACAAGCTCGTGCTCTTCGACTGGGCCCAGGTGGCAAAGCAGCGGCCGCAGTGGACGGAGAAGTGGAACAAGGAGATGCGTTGAGCCGAGCGCCCAGCGGGACGGTAGCGCTGAGCGGCCTCGTCAAGCGCTACGGGGCCACGCGGGCGCTCGACGGCGTGTCGCTCACGGTAGCCCCCGGCGAGTTCTTCACGCTCCTCGGCCCGTCCGGGTGCGGCAAGACGACTACCCTGCGCTCGGTGGCCGGCTTCGTCACGCCCGACGCGGGAGAGGTGGCGATCAACGGCACGGTGGTCACCCGGGTGCCCCCGCACCGGCGGCAGGTGGGGATGGTCTTCCAGCACTACGCACTCTTCCCGCACCGCACCGTGGCCCAGAACGTGGGCTTCGGCCTCCGCATGCAGCGGGTGGAGAAGGCGGAGATCGCCCGCCGGGTGGCCGAGGCGCTGGTCCTCGTCCAGCTCCCCGGCCACGGCACGCGCTATCCGGGCCAGCTCTCGGGCGGCGAGCAGCAGCGAGTGGCGCTGGCCCGCGCCCTCGTCACACGTCCCGCGGTGCTCCTGCTGGACGAGCCGCTCGGCGCGCTCGACAAGAAGCTCCGGGACCACATGAAGATCGAGCTGAAGCGGCTGCAGCGCGAGGTCGGCATCACCACGATCTACGTGACCCACGACCAGGAGGAGGCCCTCACCATGTCCGACCGCATCGCGGTGATGCACCGCGGGCGCGTCGAGCAGGTGGCCCTGCCGCGCGGGCTCTACGAGACGCCTGCCACGGCCTTCGTGGCGGGCTTCATCGGCAACATCAACCTGCTCTCGGGCCGGGCCGCGGGCGCGAACACGGTGGACTGCGGCAGCGCGATGCTCGCCGCCACCGGCGCCGCGCCGGCGGGCGCTGCCGTCGCCATCGCTCTCCGCCCGGAGCGGGTCCGTCTCGACCCCACCGGTGCGATGGACTCCATGCTGGCCATGACCGTCGCCCACGTCGTCTACCAGGGCGAGACCGTCCGCTACATCCTGAAGAGCGACGCGGGGCTCGAGCTGCAGGCCCTCGAGCTGGGCGAGGTCCGCTTCGCGGCGGGCGCCCGCGTCCGCGCGGGCTGGGCGGCGGCCGATGCCCGGATCATCCGGGAGGAGATCGCATGACCAAGGTCGGGCTGATCACGGTGGGGCAGTCACCACGCAGCGACGTGGTACCGGACATGGCGGCCATCCTGGGCGAGGAGGTCGAGATCATCGAGGCGGGCGCCCTCGACGGGCTCCCCCGCGAGCAGATCGCGCCCCTCGCCCCCGAGGGCGACGACGAGATCCTCGTCACCCGCCTCGCCGACGGCTCGTCGGTCTTCGTGGGCAAGTCCAAGATGATCCCCCGCATCGAGGCGCGGATCGCCGCCCTCGAGGACCGGGGCGTTGCCCTCAACGTGCTGCTCTGCACGGGCGCCTTCCCGACGCTCGCGGCGCGCCGGCCCTTCCTCGAGCCCCAGCAACTCCTGCTCGGCCTCCTCCGCGCCATGGTGTTTCCGGGGCGCCTGGGCGTGCTGACCCCGTCCGAGCGCCACGTGCCGCAGACCATCACGCGCTGGCGCGCCTCCGGCTTCGACGCGCACGTGGCCCCCCTGTCTCCCTACGAAGAGAACGATCCGGCGGCGGTGCGTCGCGCGGCGGATGCGCTGCGCGCCGGCCAGGCCGGCCTGGTGGTGATGGACTGCATCGGCTTCCGTCGCAAGACGCGCGACGAGATCGCCGCGCTGACCGGCGCGCCAACTCTGGTGGCGAACCTGCTCGTGGCCCGCGTGGCCGCGGAGCTCCTCGGCCGCTGATCCGTGACCCGCGGCGCCCGCGTCCTGCTCCTGGGGCCGTACCTCCTGCTCCTCGTAGCGTTCTTCGTGGCCCCCCTGCTCCTCATGCTCGCCATCAGCTTCTCGCGGCAGTCCTACGGGCAGCTCGAGTGGGCCCTCACCCCTCGGCACTACGTTCACTTCTTCACCGACGCCTACTACCTGGGCGTGCTCGGGGACACGCTCTGGCTCGGAGTGATCACCACCGCGGTCTCCCTGCTCCTGGGCTACCCGCTGGCCTATCACCTGGCCTTGACCAACTCGCGCTGGAAGCCGCTGCTCATCGTGTTCATCCTCTCCCCGCTTCTCGTGGGCATCGTCATCCGCTGCTACGGCTGGATGATCCTGCTCGCCGACCGTGGCCTCATCAACGAGACGCTCGTGCGGGGCGGGTGGCTCACCAAGCCGCTGCCCCTCATGTACAACAAGTTCGGGGTGACGCTCGCCCTCGTGCACGTCTTCCTGCCCTTCATGGTGCTGTCGCTCACCGGGGTGCTGAAGCGCATCGAGCCCGAGCTCGTCGAGGCCTCGCAGACGCTGGGGGCGTCGCCCCGGCGCGCCTTCTTCGAGGTGACCCTGCCCCTGTCGCTGCCCGGCATCCTCGCCGGCTCGCTCCTCGTGTTCTCCCTGGCCATCAGCTCGTTCGTGGTGCCGATCCTCGTGGGAGGCTTCAAGGTCCACGTGCTGCCCATGGTGGTGTACGAGCAGGTGCTCTCGGTCTTCGACTGGCCCTTCGGCGCCGCCAACGCTTTCGTGCTACTCGTGATCTCCGTGGTCCTGATCGGGATCTATATCAAGGTGACCGAGCGTGCCCTCCGGGGCATCGTGTGATCCTGCGCTCCGTGGTCGGACTGATCTACGCCTTCCTCCTCCTCCCCATGGTCATCGTGGTGCTCGCCGCGTTCAACGCGGGCAACTACTTCACGTTCCCCCCGCAGGGCTTCTCCCTCAAGTGGTTCGCCAACTTCTTCCAGCGCCGGGAGTTCATGCAGGCCCTCTGGCTCTCGACCGACCTCGCGGCGTGGACCGCGCTCGCCTCCACCGTGATCGGGACCGCGGCCGCCATCCCGCTCGTCCGGGGCCGCTTCCGTGGCCGGGATCTCCTCAACGCGTTCGTGACCTCGCCGCTGCTCCTGCCGCAGATCCTCACCGGGGTCGCCCTCCTCCAGTTCTACACGCTCTTCAGGATGCAGGCCTCCTATGCCGCGCTCCTCATCGGCCACATCGTGGTGACCACCCCTTACGTGATCCGAACCGTCACCGCCACCCTCACCCACTTCGACATCGCGCTCGAGGAGGCGGCCCAGAGCCTGGGCGCGAACCCGGTGCGCGCGTTCTTCGAGGTCACCCTGGTCCTGATCAAGCCGGGCGTGGTGGCGGGCGCGATTTTCGCCTTCGCCATCTCCTTCGACAACTTCACCCTCTCGCTCTTCCTGACCAGCTCGAAGCTGACCCCGCTCCCTATCGAGCTCTTCGCCTATCTCAAGTATTCCTTCGACCCCACCGCGGCCGCGGTGTCCGCCTTCGCCATCGGAGTAGCCCTCGCGCTCGTCCTGGGCATCGCGCGCTTCATGGGACTCGAGGAGTTCACGGGATTCTGATGCGGAGGTCGCGATGAGACCGGTGCCCGCGGAGGAGATAGAGAGTCTGGCCATCGGCGCCTGGATCCTGGGCACGGGGGGCGGCGGCAGCCCGTACCTGGCCCTCCTCAACATGCGACAGCTCTACCGGAAGGGCGTGGTGTGCCGGCTCATGGACGCGTCCGAGCTGGCCGACGACGACCTGGTGGCGGTCGTCTCCAACATGGGCGCGCCCCTCGTCGGTCAGGAGCGGCTCACCGATCCCCAGACGATGGCGCGGGCCGTCACCATGATGGAGGAGTATCTCGGCCGGAAGTTCCACGCCGTCATGTCGCTCGAGATCGGCGGGGGCAACTCCATCCAGCCTTTCATGGCCGCGGCCATCCTGGACCTGCCCGTGGTGGACGGCGACTGCATGGGGCGCGCATTCCCCGAAGCCCAGATGACCAGCTTCGCCATCCACGATTTGCAGATGTACCCGCTGACCCTCGCCGACGTCCGCGACAACGCGGTGGTGGTGGCGCGCGCGGCCAGCTGGAAGTGGATGGAGCGCCTCAGCCGCAAGGCCTGCGTGGAGGTGGGCTCGATCGCCTCCACCTGCAAGGCCCCGCGCACGGGCAAGGAGATCAAGGAGTGCGCGATCCTGGGCTCGACCACCAAGGCCATCGGCATCGGCCGGGCCGTGCAGGCCGCGCGACGGGTCCACCGCGACCCGATCGACGCGGTGCTGGAAGTCGAAGCCGGCATCAAGATCTTCAGCGGCAAGATCCACGACATCGCCCGCCGGACCACCGAAGGCTTCCTCCGCGGCACCGCGACCCTCGAGGGTCTCGACGCCTTCCGGGGCCATACGTTCCGGCTGGCGTTCCAGAACGAGTTCGCGGTGGGCTGGCTCGACGGCGAGCCCCGGGTCATGACGCCCGACCTGATCTGCGTGCTCGACACCGTGGCGGGTGACGCGATCGGCACCGAGACGCTGCGCTATGGCCAGCGGGTGACGGTCATCGCGCTCCCCGCGCCCCTCATCCTCCTCACCCCCAAGGGGATCGAGCACGTGGGCCCGCGCGCCTTCGGCTACGACCTCGACTTCCGCTCGGTGTTCGCGTGAGACGACGCATCGGCATCGACGTGGGCGGCACCAACACCGACGCCGTGCTCCTCGAGGACGACGTGGTGGCGGCGGCGGTGAAGACACCAACCACCTCGGACGTGACCACCGGCATCGTCCGCGCCCTCGCCGCGCTGGTGGAGCAGGCCCCGGGGGCGCGCGGGGCGCAGGCGGTGATGATCGGCACCACCCACTTCACCAATGCGGTGGTGCAGCGGCGCGACCTCGGGCGCGTGGCCGCGGTGCGCATCGGCCTGCCCTCCGGAGCCTCGCTGCCGCCGTTCGTGGACTGGCCGGAGGATCTGGCGGACATCGTGCGCGCCGAGGTGGTGATGCTGGAGGGCGGCCACGAGTTCGACGGCCGTCCCCTCGTCCCCTTCGACACGCGCGGCATGCGGGCGGCGGCCCGGCGGCTGCGCGAGATGGGGATCCGGTCGGTGGCGGTGGCTGCGGTCTTCTCGCCCCTGAACGCTTCGGGCGAGGAGCAGGCGGCGGCGATTCTCCACGAGGAATGCCCCAACCTCGCGGTCACCCTCTCCCACCGTCTGGGACGCATCGGCCTGCTCGAGCGCGAGAACGCGGCCCTGCTCAACGCCTGCCTCATCGAGCTGGCCCGCAAGACCACGGGCGCGTTCACGGAGGCCCTGCGGGCGAGCGGTATCGCGGCGCCGCTCTACCTGACCCAAAACGACGGCACGGTGATGCTGGCCGAGGTGGCGGAGATGTATCCCGTCTATTCCTTCGCGTCCGGGCCGACCAACTCCATGCGCGGGGCCGCGTTCCTCTCGAAGCGCGACGAGGCGCTCGTGGTGGACGTGGGCGGCACCACCACCGACATCGGCAGCCTGCGCCACGGCTTCCCTCGCGAGGCCAACAGCGTCGTCGAGATCGGCGGGGTCCGCACGCTCTTCCGTATGCCCGATCTCCTCTCGCTGGGCCTGGGCGGCGGGACTGTAGTCCGGCGGGAGCCCGCGCTCACCATCGGGCCGGCCAGCGTGGGCTATCGCCTCACCGAGCAGGCCCTCGTGTTCGGCGGTGACGTCCTCACCGTCACCGACATTGCCGTAGCCGCCGGCCTCATCGATCTCGGTGACCGCAGGCGCGTGGCCACGCTGCCGTCCGCGCTGGTGGAGGCGGCCCTCGCCCGGATCCGCGCCATGATCGAGGAAGGGGTGGACCGCATGAAGACCGACGCGGGAGAGGCGCCCCTGATCGCGGTGGGCGGCGGGTCCTTCCTGGTGCCGCCGAGAGTGGCCGGCGTCTCCGACGTCCTGAGCGTTCCGCATCAGGCGGTGGCCAATGCGGTGGGCGCCGCGATCGCCCAGGTGAGCGGCGAGGTAGACCAGATTTTCCAGGACCTCACGCGTGACGAGGCCATCGCGCGCGCCCGCCGGGCGGCCGAGGACAAGGCGGTGGCGGCCGGCGCCGACCGGGCGACCATCAACGTGGTAGAGGTGGAGGACCTGCCGCTGGCTTACTTGCCCGGCAACTCGCTGCGCACCCGCGTGCGGGTGGTCGGAGAAATAGCGCGGTAGGCCCAATCGGAGATTGGTCGATGTGCCTCGAGGGACGCCCTCTAGAGCTCGAGGCCGGTCAGCACCTCGTACCAGCTGTTCTGGCCGTGGCGAATGGGCTCGATGTCGAGCTCCTTGCGCCACACGTCCACCGGCTTGTCGAGGCCTTCTTCCCACCGCACGCCCATGACGGGCTTGATCCGGTCCGCCATCTCCCAGCCCGTGCGGACGTAGCGGACGTGCTCGCCCCATCCTGGGCGGACGAGGGCGGGCCGATCGCCGTGCTATCCTCGGCCCGTGAGCCAGGCCATCCCCTGGGCCCGCTTCGGGGAGGACCACATGCTGCTGCTGATGAGCCGCGTCCTCGTCGGCCTGCTCCTCCTCGTTCTCGGCCGGCGGCTCTACTGGCTGTTCGTGGCGGCCGTCGGGTTTCTGTACGGCCTCGAGCTCGCCCCTCGCCTGCTCCCGCAGCAGTCGGGGGCGATGATCGTCATCATCGCGCTCGTGCTCGCGGTGGCGGGCGCTTTCCTGGCGGGGGTCGCGACGAAGGTCGCCCTCGGGGCGATCGGTTTCGTGGCGGCCGGCGGAGTCGCCGCGTTGGCGCTTCAGCACCTGACCATCGACAGCGGCCTCGTCGTGCTGGGGGTCTATCTCATCGCCGGCCTGATCGGCGCGGTGCTCTTCCTCCTCCTGTTCAACGCGGCCCTCATCGTGCTCTCCTCCTTGGCCGGGGCGTATCTCATCGTCCTGAGCGCGGAACAGCTGCGGCTGATGTCGCCAACCTTCGGGACAGCGCTGGTCATCGTGCTCGCGGTGGTGGGGATCGTGGTACAGGCAAGCCCCTGGCGGTCCCCGAGGCCGTCGCCGCCGTGAGCTGGATGGTCCGGCGGCGTCTCACGGGGTGCGCGGGGCCATGGCCTCCCGAACGACTCCGAGCTGGATCCGGTAGATGAGGCCGCCGTAGAGACCCATGGCGGCGGTCAGGACGAGGACGAGCACGCTGGCGCCATGCCCGGGATGGAAGCCGCGGAGCGCTTCGAGCGCCGCCGCGGACAGGATGCTCGCCGCGGTCAGCCGCGCCAGCCGCAGCCCCGCGCCTTCCTCGCGACGGCCTCGCGACTCCGCCACCGTGTAGCCGAGCAGGGTGAAGGCGGCCAGATATTCGAGGGCGCGCAGCATGGGGGTGACGCCCGGTATATCGGCGAGCTCGGCGACGCCCCAGCCTCCGTGCCACGGGCCGGGGCTCCACGGCAGGGGCCATAGCGCGCTCAAGACGAGATAGCTCACGAGGAGCGGCCACACCCGGCGCAGCGTCGGCAGCTCGAAGCGACGCTCGGGCGCGCGCGGGAGGGCTCGCGCCGCCTCGAGCCTCGTCGCCAACCCGACGAGGACCGCGCCGCCCAGCACGAGAAGCGGCCGGCGCATCAGCCCCGGCGCCGCGCCCACTCCGTACCAGCCCGCGGTGACCAAGATGAGCTGGGTTGGCGAGAGCACGCCGCGCTCGGCCAGCCGGTGTCGCCAGATGGCCGCCAGCACGACGGCGCCGGCCAGTCCGAGGAGCGGAGACAGCACGAGCCGTCCCCCGTCGTGTCCCGCGGCGAAGCCGTCCAGCCAGAGGAGCGGCACCAGGAGATAGACCACGATCATGAGCGGGAGCTCCAGGGCCAGGCCACGCACGAGGCGGCCGTCCAGACGGGCGGCGATGCGCGTGTGGAGCAGGGAGCCGAGTCCGGCGCCCAGGGTATTGCTCATTACGTCCACCGGGCTCGCGAAGCGGCCGGGGAGGAAGAGCTGGAGCGTCTCGAAGACGGCGCTGGTGAGGCAGGCCGCGACCATGGTGGGGGCGTGGCCGACACCCCCGGAGGGCCGCGTGGTGACGCGGAAGAGAAAGCCCAACGGGAGGAAGAGCAGCACATTCGCCCCCACGTCCGCCGGGTCGACGAGCCAAGACAGCGTGAAGACGGCAGGCCGCGCGAAGCGGAAGGGGGCCAGGGTGATCACGGCGGTGACGAGGATCATGTAGCCGAGGAGAAAGGCCCCCGCGGGCACGCGCCTGGTCATGCCGGACCTCCCTGGCTCACGAGCGGGCCTGGCTCACGAGCGGGCCTGGGCGGCGAGCGGGCATGGGCGACGAGCGTGCGGCATGGCGTCGGGAATCGCCCGTTCGCGGAGAGGGCAGAAGTCACTCGACGGGGGCGGGGAGAGGAGGGACGCGTCCCGAGTGGGCCGGATCGTCTTCCTTCGCGGGGGCGGGCGAATCGACGCGGACGCGGCGCATGACGGGCAGGAACAGGGGAATGATCGAGAAGAGGACGGCGAGGAGCCAGAAGTCGTCCACGTAGGCCAGGACCTGCGCCTGACTCACGGTGTCGTTGTAGAGCATGGCGAGCCCGCGTCGCTGGGCGGTGAAGGAATCGGCCCCGTGGGCGATGAAGTGATCGGTCCAACCCTGCAGCCGCGCCTGGGTGGCGGGATCCCAGACGTTCACGTGGCCGACCAGATTCGCCTGATGGTACTGGCTGCGCTGGGCGAGGAACGTGGTGGCGAGCGCGATGCCCACGCTGCCCCCGAGGTTGCGCAGGACATTGTAGGCCGAGGTGGCGTTGACGAGCTTCTCGCGGGCGATGGTGGAGAGGGTGAGGGTGGAGAGCGGCACGAAGATGAAGCCGAGGGCGAAGCCCTGGATGAAACGGGGAAAGGCGAGGGTCCAGTAGTCGATGCCCAGGGTGAGATTCGACATCATGTAGAGGCTGATGGCGTTCACCACGCAGCCGAAGGTCAGGAGCAGCCGCTGGTCCATTCGCGTCACGAGACGGCCGGATACCAAGAGCGACAGCATGTTTCCGAAGCCCCCGGGAGCGAGGACCAGCCCCGAGGTCCACGCGTCGTAGCCCAGCAGCTTCTGGGTGAAGACGGCCAAGAGCAGCATGCTCGAGAACATGCCGAGCCCGATCAGCGCGATGAAGGTGGCGCCGGTGGCGAAGTTACGGTCGGCGAAGACGCCGAGGTCGAGGATGGGCTCCCGGGCCGTGAGCTCGCGGACGACGAAGCCCACGAGAGCGCAGCTGGCGAGCACGGCGAGGGTCACGATGAGCGTCGAGTCGAACCAGTCTTCCCGCTCGCCGCGATCGAGGAGGAGCTGGAGGCAGCCGAAGCCCAGGACCATCAGGGTGAGGCCGGGCCAGTCGATCCGCCCCGGCTTGCGCAGGTAGGGCGGGTCGAAGAGGAAGGCGCTTGCCATGAAGAAGCCGAGGAGGCCCACGGGCAGGTTGATATAGAAGATCCAGCGCCACGACCAGTTGTCGGCGATGTAGCCCCCGAGGGTCGGCCCGATGATCGGGCCCATCATGAATCCGATGCCCCACACCGCCATGGCGAGGCCTCGCTGACCGAGGGGAAAGATCTCCCACAGGATCGCCTGGGAGAGGGGAATGATCGGCCCGCCGCCTATGCCCTGGAAGATGCGGGCCACGATGAGGAAGGTGAGGTTCGGCGCGATGCCCGAGAGAAAGGAGCTGACGGTGAAGAGCGAGGCGCAGATCAGGAAGAAGCGCTTGCGTCCGAGGAGACCCGCCAGCCACCCCGTGGCCGGAATGATGACGGCGTTGGCGGCCAGATACGAGGTGAGGACCCAGGACACTTCCTCGAGGCCGGCGGAGAGCGAACCCTGCAGGTGGGGAAGGACCACGTTGGTCACGCTGGTGTCGAGGACCTGCATGAAGGCCACCACCATGACCGACAAGGTGATGGCCCACTTCCGCGCGGAAGGAATCTGCCCGTCGACTCCCGGAGGCGTCACCTTTGTCACCTCGCACGACCGTCTCACCCCCGCCGCATATCGGGGCCGGCGATCGGTCCGCCCCCTTCATAGCAGAGGCGGCCCCGAGGCGCTAGCCGGTTCGCTCCAGCCCGAGGGCGCCCCGCCGCCGCCACGCGTAGATGCTCATGGCGCCCAGTCCGAGGAGTACCGCCGCCACGATGAGAATCGCGCCGATCACGGGAATCTGCCGCCCGAGAAGGAGCATCCCCAGCGCGAGGATCAGGAAGGCCACGCGGACCACTCGTTGCGTGGATCGCTTGCCCATGAAGGCCTGGGCGCCCACGTCGCCCACATAGAAGGCGACGAGCACGAAGCCGACGAGAAGGGCGATCGAGAAGCCCACGAAGAGGAGGAGGCCGAACGGGATGCCGAGGATGGTGATCATGCTCAGGACGGCGAGGACGGGGATGGCCGCGAACAGGAGCAGCCCCAGGCCGAGGCTCTTGAGGGGATCGGAGCCGACGGTGCGCGAGGCGAGCACGGTGAAGCGCGGAAAGGCGAGGAAGAGGGCGACGGCGATGACGGTGAGGCCCGCCATGAACAGCGCGCGCGAGACGGTAACCACCGCGGTGCCCGTACGCGCGATCCGGCTTGGCAGCTCCGGCAGATTGTGGGTGACTCGACCGCTGATGACCGCCTGGGAGTCGATGCGGGCGGGGCGCGGGCTCCAGTAGACCAGCTTGCCCTTGATCCGGGCGGTGGGAAGGACCTCGATCTCCTGGGCGACCACCTGCACGTTTCCCGTGACCTCGCCGCCCAGTACGACCACCGCCCCGGCCACTCGGAGCTTTCGGCCGATGGTGCCTCCCACTCGCACCTCACCCCCCACGAGTTGCGCGCTGCCCTCCACCACCGCCTCCGGCGCGATGGTGATGCTCCCGGCGGCGATGTTGACGTTGCGCGCGACCCGACCGGTGATGGTGACGGCGCCTCCCGCCGCGCGGACGGTCTTCTCGATGAGACCACCCACGACCACCGAGCCCGCGCCCACGATGAGGTCGCCCTGCACGCGGTGGCTGACGAGGACACGGCCGCCACCCGCGATCAGATCACCGTTGACCTCGGCCCCCACGTCCACCCCGCCGCCGAAGGCGTAGAGATCGGACGCGATGCGGCCGCGCTTGACGATGGTCTCGCCGACCTCGGGTCTCTCCGCGCCGTCTGAGGGAAGGGCGGCCGCGGAGAGTGCGAACAGACCCAGCATGATGGTGCGAGCGGCCAGGCCCCTCGGGGCCATCGCGCGAGTGAGGTCTGCCCCGCGCCGTGAGGTCAAGCGTTCAGGCGAGACGGGCGATATAGGGCAGGTTCCGGTATTGCTCGTGGGCGTCGAGGCCGTAGCCGACCACGAAGACGTCGGGGATCTCACGGCCCACATAGTCCAGGGTGACGTCGGCGGGTCGCTCGCGACGCTTGGCCACGAAGGCGCACGTCTTGATGGAGGCGGGTCCTCGCGTGTGAAAATTCCGCAGGAGGTAGGAAAGGCTGAGGCCGCTCGCGCAGATGCCTTCGACCACGAGCACGTCTTTGCCCTCGAGGGGCTCGTCGAGATCCTTGCGGATCCGCACCACCCCGGAGGCGGTGACCTGCCCGTAGGGCACGATGGAGATGAAGTCCATGGTGGCGGGTATGCTGAGCGCGCGCAGGAGATCCGCGAGGAAGACGGCGGAGCCTTTGAGGACCCCCACCAAGTGCAGCGTCTTGTCCGTGTAGTCCGCCGAGATCCGCGCGGCCAGCCGCGCCACCTCGACCCGGATCGCCTCCTCGTCGAGCAGCGTCTCGCCTACGCCATCGCCGAGGGCCGCCATCACGCGAACCGCGTGGCCTTCACGAACTCCCGGGCCTGCTCGATGGCGGCGGCGTCCACGAGGCCCGAGGTCTCCCATTCGTCGAGGCACTGCGAGATGGTCAGGATGGAGTGCAGGGTGTAGCCCTTCGAGGCGAGCAACTCGCGCCCGCCCTGCTCGCGGTCGATGAGGATGACGAGGTCGCTGACGACGAGGCCGGCCTCCTCCAGGACCGCGATGGCCTCGAACTTGCTGCCACCGTCGGTGATGATGTCGTCGATGAGCACCACCCGATCGCCGGGCGTGTAGATGCCCTCGACCGTAACCCTTCTCTTCCTTGCGCGGATAGATGAGAGGCAGATTGCCCGCGAGGCTCGCCGACACGGCCAGGGGCAGCCCCGCGTAGGGGATGCCGGCGATACGGTCTCCCGCGCACCGGCTGACCTCGGCCGCCATGAGGACACCGATGCGGCGCAGCACGTCCGGAAAGCAGATCACCACGCGCAGGTCGATGTAGAAGGGCGACTTGATCCCGGACTTGAGGGTGAAGTCACCGAAGCGCATGGTGCCGATCTCGTAGAGCCGGCGCAACAAGGCCGCGTGCTCCCGGGTGGGGGTCATCCGCGCATCTCCGCGAGGATGGCGGCGGCGGCCTTGGCGGGATCGGGGGCGGCCGTGATGGGGCGTCCGACCACCAGATAGTCGGCGCCCGCCTCGGTGGCGGCGCGCGGGGTGGCCACGCGCGACTGGTCCTGCTGGTCGCCGCCGGCCGGCCGGACGCCCGGGGTGACCACGACCCAGCTCTGTCCGAGAGCGTTGCGGATGACGCGGATCTCGTTCGGGGAGGCGACATTGCCGTCGAGCCCGGCCTCGCGGGCGAGCCCGCAGAGGTGGAGCACGTGCCCTTCCACGGACGAGGCGACGTGGAGCTCGGCGCCGAGGGTGATGCGGTCGAGGCTCGTGAGCACCGTGACCGCGATCACGAGCGGACGCGGAGTGCCGAGGGTGTGGGCGGCCTCCGCCGCGCCGTGGGCGGCCGCCCGCATCATGGCCCGGCCCCCCGAAGCGTGGACATTGAACATGAAGACGCCCAGCCTCACCGCCTCGCGGGCGGCCCCCTCCACGGTATTGGGGATATCGTGGAACTTGAGATCGAGGAAGACCTCGCCCCCGCGCTTACGCACGGCCTCCACGGCGGGCGGACCGAAGGCGGTGAAGAGCTGGGAGCCGATCTTGAAGCGCGTCACCTGGCCGGCGAGGGCGTCGAGGAGAGCCACCGCGCGATCGAGAGAATCCACATCGAGGGCCACGATCAAACGGTCCTTAGGATCGCTGGGCATAGTAGTCCTGGAGCGGCTGCACGGTCATCTCTCCTTTGAGCAGCGCCTCGATGCCGCCGACCGCGGCCTGGGCGCCATCCACCGTCGTGTAGTACGGGATGTTCTGGGTCACGGCTGTCCGCCGGATGAGATAGGAATCCTTGCGGGCGCGGCCGTCCTCGGGCGTGTTGAAGACCAGGGCGATCTCCCCGCGCTTCATGAGATCCACGATGTTGGGCCGCAGCTGCTCGTTGACCTTGTGGACCAGCTCCACCGTCATGCCCTGGCGGGTGAGGAGCTTGGCCGTGCCCACCGTGGCCACGAGAGAAAAGCCCATGTCGGCGAGCCGCTTGGCCACCTGCAGCACCGCCCGCTTGTCTCGATTCTTGACGGAGAGGAAGACCTTGCCCGACGTGGGCAGAGGTGAGCCGGCCGCGATCTGCGACTTGACGTAGGCCTTGCGGAAATCGCGGTCGATACCCATGACCTCGCCCGTGGACTTCATCTCGGGCCCGAGGATCACGTCCACCCCGGGGAACTTGATGAAGGGGAACACCGCCTCCTTGACCGCGATGTGCTCGACCTCGCGCTCCGCGGCAAAGCCCAGGTCGGCGAGGCGGTCCCCGAGCATCACCTTGGTCGCGAGCTTGGCCAGAGGGACGCCGATGGCCTTGGAGACGAAGGGCACGGTGCGCGAAGCGCGGGGATTGACCTCGAGCACGTAGACGGTTTCGTTCTTGATCGCGAACTGGATGTTCAGGAGCCCGATCACCCCGAGCTCCCTGGCGAGGGCGCGCGTCTGCACCTTGATGCGCTCGATCTGATCGTCGCCGAGGGAGTAGGGGGGCAGGGCGCACGCGGAGTCGCCTGAATGAATCCCCGCCTTCTCGATGTGCTCCATCACGCCGCCCACCACCACGCGCTGCTCGTCGGCGATGGCGTCCACGTCCACCTCGAGGGCGTCCTCCAGGAACTTGTCCACGAGGATGGGATGCTCGGGGCTGACCCTGACCGCCTCGCGCATATAGGCCTTGAGGTCCTCGCGGTCGTAGACGATCTGCATGGCCCGGCCCCCGAGCACGTAGGACGGGCGCACGAGCACGGGGTAGCCGATGCCTTCGGCGATGCGCTCGGCGTCCTCGTAGGAGCGGGCCGTCTCGCCGGGCGCCTGCTCCAGGCCGAGGTCGGCGAGCAGCCGGGCGAAGCGCTGGCGGTTCTCCGCGCGGTCGATGGCATCCGGAGGCGTGCCGAGTATGGGCACGCCCGCCCGCTCCAGGGGGACGACGAGCTTCAGCGGAGTCTGGCCGCCGAACTGGACGATGACGCCGCGCGGCCGCTCGCGCTCGACGATGTTCATGACGTCCTCGAAGGTCAGCGGCTCGAAGTAGAGGCGGTCGGAGGTGTCGTAGTCGGTGGAGACCGTCTCGGGGTTGCAGTTGACCATGATCGCCTCCACGCCCAGCTCCCTGAGGGCGAAGGCGGCGTGCACGCAGGCGTAGTCGAACTCGATGCCCTGGCCGATCCGGTTGGGGCCGGAGCCGAGGATCACCACCTTGTCGCGTTGGGTACCCGGCGCCTCGTCCTCTTCCTCGTAGGTCGAGTAGAGGTAGGGCGTGTGCGCTTCGAATTCGGCGGCGCAGGTGTCCACCATCTTGAAGGTGGCGCGGATACCCGCCTGGAGCCGCACGGTCCGCACTTCGGCTTCCGTCTTCCCGCAGAGCTCGGCGATCCGCCGGTCGGCGAAGCCCATCTGTTTGGCCTGCCTGAGTGTCTCCGCGTCCGTCAGCCCCGCCCCGGCGATGACCGCTTCGAACTCGACGATCTCGCGGATGTTCTCGAGGAACCAGGGATCGATGGCGCTGAGGGCGAAGAGCTCTTGCGTGGTCATGCCGCGCCGGTAGCCTTCGGCCACCGCGAAACAGCGCTCGGCATTGGGGATACGGATCTTCTGGCGCAACGTTTCGTGGTCGGGGGCCGGCCGGTCCATCACCAGCCCCCAGCGGTCCTGCTCGAGGGAGCGCACGGCCTTCTGCAGCGCCTCCTTGAAGGTGCGCCCGATGGCCATGGCTTCGCCCACCGACTTCATCTGGGTGGTCAGGGTCTGGTCCGCCTCGGGAAATTTCTCGAAGGCCCAGCGCGGGAGCTTGACCACGCAGTAGTCGATGGCAGGCTCGAAGGAGGCGGGCGTCTCGCGCGTGATGTCGTTGCGGAGCTCGTCGAGGGTGTAGCCGACGGCGAGCTTGGCCGCGATCTTGGCGATGGGGAAGCCCGTGGCCTTCGAGGCGAGCGCCGACGAGCGGGACACGCGCGGGTTCATCTCGATCACCACCATGCGTCCGTCGGTCGGACTGACGCCGAACTGGATGTTCGACCCTCCGGTCTCCACCCCGATCTCGCGGATGATGGCGAGGGAGGCGTCGCGCATCCGCTGGTACTCCTTGTCGGTGAGGGTCTGGGCGGGGGCGACGGTGATGGAGTCGCCCGTGTGCACCCCCATGGGGTCGAAGTTCTCGATCGAGCAGATGATGACCACGTTGTCCGCGAGGTCGCGCATCACCTCGAGCTCGAACTCCTTCCAGCCGATCACCGACTCCTCGACGAGGACCTGGCCCGCCGGGCTCTGCTGGAGACCCCACTTGATCGACGCTTCGAGCTCCTCGGGATTGTGGGCGATGGAGCCACCCGTGCCCCCGAGGGTGAACGAGGGGCGAATGATGATGGGGAAGCCGATCCGATGCGCCCGCGTGCCCGCGACCGCTTCCTCATAGCTCCGGGCGAAGAAGCCCTTGGGCATCTCGAGCCCGATGCGGGCCATGGCCGCCGCGAAGAGATGCCGGTCCTCCGCCGTTTTGATGGCGGGCAGCTTGGCCCCGATCAGCTCCACGCCGAAGCGATCGAGGGTGCCGTCTTCGGCGAGGGCGACGGCCAGGTTGAGCCCGGTCTGGCCGCCGACCGTGGGCAGCATGGCATCGGGCCGCTCCCGCTCGATTACCTTGGCCACGAACTCGGGCGTGAGCGGCTCCACGTAAGTCCGATCGGCCATCTCGGGGTCGGTCATGATCGTCGCCGGATTCGAGTTGACGAGCACGACCTCGAAACCCTCTTCGCGAAGCGCCTTGCAGGCCTGGGTGCCCGAGTAGTCGAACTCGCAGGCCTGTCCGATGACGATGGGCCCGGAGCCGATCAGGAGGATCCTGCGGATGTCTGTCCGTTTAGGCACAGGATCCTTTCAGCCCTCGCCTCGCCCCTCTCGTGCCTGCGGCAACTCGGCAGGGTCTCGGCTCGAACATCGTCCGCCCTCGCCTCGCCCCTCTCGTGCCTGCGGCAACTCGGCAGGGTCTCGGCTCGAACATCCTCAGCCCTCGATCTGTCCGTAGACGATGGAGGTCTCGGGGGTGGCCTCCTCGCGCTTGTAGAGCACGTCGTCGATGCGCCCGGTGCCGAGCCATACCGCCTCGGCATTGCCCCAGAGCTTCTCCCCGAGCACGCTCATGCGCTTCTCCACGCGTTCCTTGACGGCATGCGCCTCCAGGGAGAGCTCACTCTCGCAGGTGAAGGCCGCCCATTCGGGCTTCTGGCCGGTTTCCTGGGTCTTCCGGTACGAGATCAGATATTTCGGCATGGGATCAACCTCCCCTCGTGCCTTCCATGATCGTGACGAAACGCTCGAACAGGTAGTGGGAGTCGTGAGGCCCCGGCGAAGCCTCCGGGTGGTACTGCACGGAGAACACGGGCAGCTCGCGGTGGCGCATGCCCTCGGAGGTGCCGTCATTGAGATTGACGTGCGTCTCCACGAGGCCGGCCTTCTCCACGGACTTCGGGTCCACGGCGAAGCCGTGGTTTTGCGCGGTGATCTCGACGCGGCCGGTGAGGAGATCCTTGACCGGATGATTGGCGCCGTGGTGACCGAACTTGAGCTTGTACGTCTCGCCGCCGAAGGCCAAGCCGAGAATCTGATTGCCGAGGCAGATGCCGAAGATCGGGGCCTTGCCGATGAGCCCGCGCACCGACTCCACGAGATAGGGCACGGCTTCGGGATCGCCCGGGCCGTTGGAGAGGAATACCCCGTCCGGCTTCCTCTCGAGCACGGCGGCGGCCGGCGTGTCGGCGGGTACCACCTCGACTCCACACCCGAGCGAGGCGAGCTCGCGCAAGATGTTGCGCTTGATCCCGGAGTCGAAGGCGATCACCTTGAAGCGCGGGGCGGGCGGCTTGGTATAGCCCCTGACCAGATTCCACTCGCCCTCGCTCCACCCGTGACCCTCGGTCACCGTCACCTCGCTCACGAGGTCGCGACCGAGGAGCCCTGGGAGCGCGCGCGCCTTCGCCACGAGGCGCTCCGCGTCGGACTCGACGGTGGAGATGATCCCTTCCCGCGCGCCGTGGTCGCGCAGATGGCGCGTGAGGGCACGCGTGTCGAGGCCCTGGATGCCCACGATGCCATGCTCACGCATGTAGGTCTCGATGGACACCTGTCCCCGCCAGCTCGAGGGATAGCCGCACGCCTCCTTGACGATGAAGCCGTTGACCCACGGCCGCCGCGACTCCACGTCCTCGGCATTGATTCCGTAGTTGCCGATCAGCGGATAGGTCATGCAGACGAGCTGACCGCGATAGGAGGGGTCGGTCATGATCTCCTGATAGCCCGTCATGGACGTATTGAAGACGACCTCGCCGTGGGCCTCGCCCGCGGCGCCGCAGGCCCGGCCCCTGAAGACGCGGCCGTCCGACAGGGCGAGGATGGCCGGCGTCATACCGTCACCACTGTGCCGCCGACCATGGTGAGCACGGGCGCGCCCGTCCCCGTGGCGCCTGCGAAGGGCGTGTTCCGCGCGCGCGAGCGGAACCGCGCCGGCTCCACCGTCCACTCGTGATCGAGGTCGAGCACGGTGATGTCGGCGGGGGCGCCCGGGGCGAGGCTGCCCCCGGGCAGATTCAGGAGCCGGGCGGGACCCGAGGAAAGACGCGCCACGAGGGTGGGCAGATCCATACGTCCGGCGCGGACCAGACGATCGAGGAGGATCGCCACCGCGGTCTCGAGACCGACCACCCCATTGGCGCATTCCCCGAACTCGCCTTCCTTCTCCGAGAGCGCGTGCGGGGCATGGTCGGTCGCGATGCAGTCGATGGTACCGTCGAGGAGGCCTTCCAACACCGCTTCCACATCGCGCTTGGTCCGGAGGGGCGGCGCCATCTTGGTGTTGGGATCGTACTCCCGCACCGCGTCGTCGGTGAGCACGAGGTGGTGCGGCGTCACCTCCGCCGTTACGCGCACCCCGCGCGCCTTGCCTTCGCGCACGAGGCGTACCGCCCCCGCCGTCGAGATGTGGGCGATGTGTACGTGCGCGCCCGTCAGCTCGGCGAGGAGGATGTCGCGCGCGACCATGACGTCCTCGGCGACCCAGGGCTGGCCGAGGAGACCGAGCTCGGTGGAGACGAGGCCTTCGTGCATGGCTCCTCGATGCGCGAGATGCTCGTCCTCGGCGTGGCTGATGATGGGCACGCCGAAGGGCAGGGCGTATTCCATGGCCCGGCGGTAGATCTCGGCGTTCATCACGCACTGGCCGTCGTCGGAGAAGGCGACGCAGCCCGCCTCGGCGAGCTCGGCCATCTCCGCGAGCTCCTTGCCCTTGAGCCCGCGGGTGACGGCGCCGATCGGATAGACGCGCACCACCCCGTCGACCCGCGCCTTGGCCATGATGAAGTCGGTGACGGAGCGGTTGTCGTTGACGGGGAGGGTATTGGCCATGCACGCCACCGCGGTGAAGCCTCCCGCCGCGGCCGCGCGGGTGCCGGTGGCGATGGTCTCCTTGTACTCGTAGCCGGGCTCCCGGAAATGGACGTGAATGTCGATCAGCCCCGGGCAGACGACCCTGCCCGCGGCCGCCACCACCTCGGTGCCCTCCGGCGCCTTGAGCCCCTTCCCGACCTTGGCGATGCGCCCGTCGGCCACGAGCACGTCGGCCACCGCGTCGAAGCCGTTGGCGGGATCGACGACCCGGCCACCCTTGACGAGAAGGCTCATGCCGCTTTGCTCCCGGCGAGGAGGAAGAGCACGGCCATGCGCACGGCCACGCCGTTGGTGACCTGGTCGAGGATGACGGAGTACTGGCTGTCCGCCACTTCGGGCGAGATCTCGACGCCGCGATTGACGGGGCCGGGGTGCATGATCAGCACGTCCGGGCGGCAGTGCTGGAGGCGATCGAGGCCGAGGCCCCACACCCGCGAGTACTCCCGGAGCGACGGGATGAAGCCCCCCGTCATGCGCTCGTGCTGGAGGCGCAGCATCATGATCACGTCGGCGTGCGCGATGGCCTCCTCGAGCCGGTGGCTGACCTTGACGCCCATCTCCTGGCAGGCGGGCGGAATGAGGGTGGGCGGCCCCGCCACCGTCACCGTCATGCCCATCTTGCGCATCCCGTGGATATTCGAGCGCGCCACGCGGCTGTGCGTGATGTCGCCCACGATGGTGACGTTGAGCCCTTCCAGGTGCCCCTTCTTCTCGCGGATGGTGAGGAGGTCGAGGAGGGCCTGCGTGGGGTGCTCGTGGGCGCCGTCGCCCGCATTGACCACCGAGCACCTGAGGTGCTTGGCGAGGAGGGCGGGGCCCCCCGCGGCCTTGTGGCGCACCACCACCACGTCCGGGCTCATGGCCTCGATGTTCCGGGCGGTGTCGAGGAAGCTCTCGCCCTTCTCGGCGCTCGATCCGGAGGCGGAGAAGTTGATGACGTCGGCGGAGAGCCATTTGCCCGCGATCTCGAAGGAGGTGCGCGTGCGCGTGGAGGATTCGTAGAAGAGGTTGACCACGGTCTTGCCTCGCAGCGTCGGCACCTTCTTGATCTCACGGGTGGCGATCTCTTTCATCGACTCGGCGGTATCGAGCAGGTCAGCGATCTCGCCCGCCTCGATGTCCTGCATGCTGACGAGGTCTTTGCGCATCCACGCCATGATCTACGCCCGTCCTTTCTTGATCGTTCGCCTCGGCGTTGGGGTGGTCGCCCCGTCGAGCGACGGATCGCCCTCTTCGGGCTCCTGGATGACGACACGATCCTGGCCGTCGTGCTCGGTGAGCATGACCGCCACGGTTTCTCTACGGCTGGTGGGCAGGTTCTTTCCGACATAGTCCGGACGGATGGGCAGCTCGCGATGGCCCCGGTCCACGAGGACGGCCAGCCGGATCACCCGGGGCCGGCCGAGATCCATGAGCGCGTCCATGGCCGCGCGGATCGTTCGCCCCGTGAAGAGGACGTCGTCCACGAGGACGACGGTCAGGCCCTTGAGCGGGAAGGGAATCTCGGTGCTCCGGACCCGCGGCTGCTCGGCACGGGTGCCGAGATCGTCGCGGTAGAGGGTGATGTCGAGCGCTCCCACGGCGGGCCGCTTGCCCTCGATACCCGCGATCTTCTGCGCGATGCGCGCGGCCAACGTCTCGCCCCGCGTCTTGATGCCGACCAGCGCCAGGTCGGCGCCCCCGGCCTGCTCGACGATCTCGTGTCCGATGCGCGTGAGCGCGCGGTCGAGCCCGGCCTGATCCAGCACCTCCGCCTTCTCGCGCGCGGTCACGCGGTGCCCTCTCCCTCTCCCCACCGGGGAGAGGGCAGGGTGAGGGGGCGGTTCGCCGGGCAAAAAAAATGCCCCGAGCGCATGTCGGGGCTACACAGCCTGGTCTCCATATATCCCATCGCTGCTCCTTGCGGGCCTCTCAGGGTCCGCTTAAAGGAGTGAATCAAGGTACGCATGCACTCTACCTTCGCCCCACAAAACTGTCAAGAACGGTCTGGAGCACGCTGTAAGGGCAGGAA
>WNGB01002394.1_pt1 | contig 62957 bp, 49 predicted proteins | sample 5400681 | NCBI WGS metagenome assembly WNGB01 (sample SAMN13153367, study PRJNA577476) | soil metagenome | isolation source: 115 cm soil or saprolite under grassland replicate 2 | place: USA:California | collected 2016-06-15 | reverse complement strand
GCGACTCCCCACCCACGGCCAAGAACAGTGCCGGCAGCGGCACGCCGCTCAAGCCGTTCGACCCGCCGGTCCAGTACGGCACGTGCCAGATGACGCCCGGCACGATCTCTCCAAAGGCGAGCGTGACGATGGCCAGGTACTCACCTCGGGTGCGAATGCTCGGCAGCCCAAAGGCGACGCCGAATGCGGCTGCGACGAGTCCCGCGAGCAGCAGGGCAAGCCACGGCTCACGCAGCACTTCAGGGAGTGCCAGGGCGACGCGGCTGCCCGTACTAGTCACCAGCGCGGCAGTGTAGCCGCCGATCGCGAAGAATGCCGCGTAGCCCAGATCGAGCAGTCCAGCGCCCAGCACCAGGCTCAATCCGACGCCCAGGCTGACTAGCACCAGCATTGCCGTCACGCTTGCCAGGCGCTGCCAGCCGAGCAGTTGATCCACAAATGGATAGGCCAGGGCGAGCGCGAGCAGCACGAGAAGCAACCGGCGCGTGCCCCTTCGGGCAGGATCCACGACCGTCGGCGGCGCCGACTCCGTCGGCACTTCGGCTGCGACCGAACCGTTCGTGAGCAGCCCGCCCGGTCGCCACGCCAGCAGCACGATCAGCAGCACCAGCACGAGCACGGGCGTCCACTGCGGATCGAGCAGGTAGTCGTTGAAAGAGCCGACGATGCCCAGCAGCACCCCAGCCACCAGTGCTCCGCGTGGATTGCCTATGCCACCCAGCACCGCGGCCGTGATCGCCGCCAGGCCGGTGCGCAAGCCGAACTGTCCGGACGCGGCGCCGTAGTACGCCGCGAAGATCGCCGCTCCTAGGCCAGCCAGAGCGCCGGCGACTGCAAACGCGATCAGTTGTGCGCGCTGCGGATCGCCACCGGTCAAGCTGGTCAGCTCGGCGTCATGCGCTGCGGCGCGCAGCAGCCGGCCCGTTTGCGTTCGGGCCAGAAATGCCCCCACGCCCACAGCCACCGCTGCCGCCACGAGCAGCACGAGCAGGTCCTTGAGCGTGAACGACACGCGCTGGGAGCCGAATTCGACCGCCGGAATCAGATCGGGCATCGCCAGCAAGGGCACCACGACGCCGTTGTGCAGAAGCATGCTCTGGAGGCTGCGCTGATTGGGAAACAGCACGCGCCACCAGATCGCGGCCTGCAGCAGCACAAACGACACACCCACGGTCGCGATGAGCGGCCCGAGACTGTCACCACCTCGCCCGAACGGACGAAACGCCAGCCGCTCGATGCCCACGTTCAGGACAGTCCCGCACAGCGCACCCAGCGCCGTCACGCCGATTAGCGCCGCGATGCGCTGCCAGGCTGGCGCGTCGGCCGCGACGCCGAGCCACGTCGCCACGCTGGCCACTACCACTGTCGACAGCGCGAACACGTTGCCGTGCGCGAGATTGATCTGGCGCGCCACCGAGTACGCCACGCTGAAGCCGATAGCAGGCGCCACGCGTTCGCAATCGGGCTGAGCGCGGCGTTGGTCATCGGATTGGCGTATCGGCTGGCGGTGCTGGCCAGTCCGCTCGGCGAAATCGACGGCGACGAGGCTGTAGTCGGCCTGATGGCGCGGCACATCGCATTCGCCGGCGAGCGGCCGGTCTTCTACTACGGTCAGCCCTATCTGGGCAGCCTCGAGGCGTTCTCGGCGGCGCCACTATTCGTCCTGTTCGACTCGAGCACGCTGCTCCTCAAACTGGTACCGACGACGTACAGCCTGGGTTTCCTTGCCTTGAGCGCAATCACAGCCAAACAGTTGTTTGGCACCGGCCCAGCGCTGGCGACCGCGGCGTACCTGGCGCTGCCGCCGTCAATGTGGGCCGTTTGGAGCACCAAAGCTCGTGGCGGCTACGCCGAACTGCTCTTCCTCGGCGATGCCCTGCTACTCGTCACGCTATTTCTGGCCGAACGAAACAATCGCAAGCTGGCGGTGCTATGGGGTCTGCTGGCCGGGCTGGCCTTCTGGACCCACCTGCTGGCCATCGTCTACCTGGTGCCCGCGGCGGCCTACTTGCTCCTGCGCAGAAGGCGCCATTGGTGTCGGCAAGAGCTTGTCCTCGCGGCCGGCGCGACGCTCCTGGGCATGTTGCCGCTGCTGTTTCACAATGCCGTCACCGGTCTGCCCACGCTGCAGGCGCTGCTCCAGCCGCCGGATCTGCCGCCCGATCCTGCAGCGCAATTCATCAGGTTTTTCAGGGTCGGCGTGCCCGTGCTGGCTGGCTTGGGCCAGCCGACCACCTCGGATGTGCTGTTCGACCAGGACTGGCTGAATCGACCCGCCGGCAATCCATGGCTTGCCCTGAGCGCGGTCGGCGTGCTCGTCGCGGCCCTCGCGACCCACCTGCCATCGCTGCGCGCACTCGTCACGCCCCACGGCAGGCCAGGTCCCGCTTTGCTGCTCCTGGTGGTGATCCTGATTCCGCCTGTCGTGGCGGTGACCCGCTTCGGCTTCTTCGTCTCGGAGCCGCGCTATGCATTGCCGCTGTACGCCGGCGTGCCGCTGCTGGCGGCGGCACTCTGGCGTGCGATACGGCCCACCTGGCCAAAAGCAGCCATCACTGCCGTGGTTCTCCTCGGCAATGTCGTCAGTCTGCTGACAACCGACGTGCGCCTGTGGCGACCTCAAGACGCCCTCGATAGCACCGCGATGACGCGGCAAGCGCTGGTTGCCCACGTCACCGCCCAGGATCGTCATCAGCTGTATACGGACTACTGGATCGGCTATCCCGTGATGTTCGAGACACGCGAGGTCGTGCTCGCCTACGTCATCTCGGGCGGCTTCAATCGCTATCTACCACCGGCGGATAACGTCCAGCGCACTCCAAATCCAGCATGGGTGTTCACCCCGGGCTCAGAGGCCGAGCAGTTGTTTCGCGAGCAGCTGCGTGCCGTCGGCGGTGGTTCAGACGTCGCCGACGTGGCGGTGTATCGCGTCTATACCAACGTCGAGCCGCTCGGCGCGATGCGCCCGCCCAGTTAGTTTCGGCCGACGAGCTTGCGGCAGGATGGGCACACGCTCGGCTGGCGGCTCACCCCGCGGACCGCATTGAGCTCCTGCTCGCCAGCCGAGTAGACGAACTCGACGTGGCAACACGAGCAGCGCAGCTCTACATCGGCGTGTCTGATCGAAAGCATGGATCGCATGGTGCCCACCTCAGGTTGAAGAAACGTTGACGCCGAGCGAATCCGGGGTAGAGTCCGAAACATGGTGCCCAAGGCCGGCGGCGTCCTCATGGCGGCCTGTACCCTGCTGCTCAGCGCGTGCACCGCGGCCACGCCCGCGCCTGGCAGCGCGCCGCAAGCCGCGCAGACCACAGCGCCGAGCGCCCCCAGCCCGGCCGCTGCCCTGTCGCCATCACCCGTGACCAATCCGAGCCCACAGACGAACCCATCCATCGACGCGGCCGCCGCCGCCGCCGCGACACGCCTCGGAGTTGCCCGCGCGGATCTTCGAGTTGAGCGCGTGGAGGCCCGCGAGTGGCCGGATGCGTCCCTCGGTTGTCCGCAGCAAGGCGTGCTGTACGCGCAGGTGCTCACGCCTGGCTACCTGGTCGTCATCGCAGGCGCCGGCAAACAGCTCGAGTACCACACCGACGAACGCGGCAAAGTCGTGCTGTGTCAGGAGCGCTAGAACGCGCGAGTTCACGCCGTTCGGCTACCTGCGCAACCCTGGCCATCGCGCACGTTCCTGGGGCTCGGTCGAGGGCGGCAATCTACGCACGCCAACGGACGCGGTCGGCATGGAATGGGTCTACCCGTTGCAGCGCGACCCGACCTCCGGCTGCGGCCTGATCCTGGATGTCGACACGACCACTTCCGACTACCACTCGGCATTCATCAAGGCGCTTGGCGATGCCCGCTTCTTCCTTGTCGACGACGACACGCTGTGCGCCCGCCGTGAGGAGAGCCTGGCACGGCTCCGACAATGGGGCGACCCACCCATCCAGCACGCTTTCGCCTCAACCGACGTGGCCGGCAGGTCATATACCGTGCTGGCGCGCGGGCCGACTCAAACCGTCGCCCACGACAGGGCGCATGCGGCGCTACGTGTTGCGGAGCAGCGCTACCAGACGCTCCTGGCCCAGGACGAAGCGTTCTACGCGACCTGCCCACAACTCGCCGGTGATTGGCCCCCTGGCTGGCGCGAAGGCCTGCACTACGACTTCGAAACCACGCGCATGCTCGTCCAGCCCAGTGGCGGCATCTTCAAAGATGTGTGGCCCGCCTGGATGGTCGCCTGGCCGCGCGTCGTGCTGGCCGAAGGCACGCTCGACATGCTCCGCCTCGCTTTCGCCGACCCGGCACTCGCGCAGCGCGCAGCCGTGCGTGTTCGAAGACGGCGGCTACAACATGGTCGCTGCCGACGGCAGCCGGTGCGGAACTTCCCCGGCGTGGTGCTTGCCGTTCCTGAACCTCGAGCTGCAGTACGTGCGCACGCTCGACCGCGATTGGCTGCGCGAGCTGTACCCGTATCTGGTCGTGTATATCGATTGGTGGCTGGCCGAGCGGACCGATCGAGACGGTTGGGTCGTGTACAAGTGCACCTGGGAATCGGGCGAGGACGGCAACCCGCGACTCGATCCGACCGGCTCGGGCGATGGCGTGATCGAGCGCCGGGTGCGCCCGGTGGAGCTTCAAGCGACGATGGCGCACGCGGCGCGGGTGCTGCGCTTCTTCGCGCGCGAGCTCGGCCTGCCCGCGTCGCGCTGGCGCACGCTCGAAGCTCGGTACCGCCAGCGGACGCGCGAGCTCTTCGATCCCGAGACCCGGCGCTACCGCGACTGGCTTGTCGAAGAAGGCATATTTCAGCCCGACCGGCGTGATCGGCTCTACTGGGGCGCCGACACCGGCCGCCTATCACCCCTCGGTCTGACGCCACTGCTCATCGGCGAGCCGCTCGTGGCCGAGGAGGCCTGGCGCCACGCGACTGCGCCCTGGACGTTGTGGCCGTCCTGGACCTACGCTCTGGTCGAGTCCGCGGCCGCCGGCGGCATCGTCGAGAGCCTGGGCGGGCTGGTCGCCGACATCGTCGAGCGAGTGTATCGGGTGACGACCCGACACGCCCTCGGGGATACCCCAAAGCCATTGCCCGGTGGCTCACCCGAGTTCTGGCCGGAGAATTGGCGCACGTACGAAGGTCACGATGCCTACGGCTGGGGTGCGACCACGGCCAACCTGCTGCTGCGCCACCTGTTTGGCTTCCAGGAAAGCCGCCACACGCGTGCCTGGCGTGCCGAGTTGGTGCCCAACTTTCCTTCCGAGTTGCTGCAAGCGGGGCGCAGGTTTGCAGTTCGCCACCTCAACTACCGCGGGTGCGTCTTCGACCTGGCCTACCTCGTCACGCCCGACGGCCTTGAAGCCGAGCTGCGACTGCCTGACAAGCGACGCTGCCGCGTCGGCCACGCCACGCGGCCGATCTACGAGGGTCAAGCACAGACAGACCACCGCTTCAGCGTGCGCAACGGCCAGCGTTACGTGCTGGACTTACAATCGTAGACAGTAATGCGGGTGCGCTTCTGGGGCACACGCGGCTCTGTTCCCACGCCCGGCCCGACGACGGTGCGCTACGGCGGCAACACGGCCTGCGTTGAATTGCGTACTGAAGCGGATACGACGTTCATTTTCGATAGTGGGACGGGCATCCGCGAGCTCGGCCTGCACCTGGCGCGTCAAGGCGGCCAGGTCGAGGCGCACCTGATGCTCGGCCACACCCATTGGGACCACATCTCAGGCTTCCCGTTCTTCTCGCCCGGGTTCGTACCCGGTAATCGCCTGGTGATCTACGGCGCGCGCGACCTCGATCGCTCGCTACGTGATGTCCTGGCCGGCCAGATGCATTACACGTATTTTCCCGTGCCGCTCGGCGATTTACGCGCCGACATCGACTTCGTCGAGCTCGAGGAGGGTGAGATCAGCATCTGCGACGCGGTCGTGCACACGCACTACCTGAACCACACCGCGGTGTGCATGGGCTATCGGGTCGAGGCCGATGGTGTCTCGGTCGCGTACGTGACCGATCACGAGCCCTACGGGCTGCTCATCGGCAGCGCGGGTATGCAGGAGCCAGGTGTCGACCGCGGCCTGCGCGGCGGGTTCATCCATGGTGGCGACCGCCGCCTGATCGAGTTCGTCCGTGGCGTCGACTTGCTCATCCAGGACACGCAGTACACGCCCGACGAGTACGCCCAGCGCCGTGGCTGGGGCCACGGCAGCACCGACTATGTGTCCGATGTCGCAGTCGAGGCTGGCGTGCGTAGGGTGGCGCTGTTCCATCACGAACCAACCCATACCGACGACGAGCTCGACCGCATGGTCGAGTACGCTCGGGCGCGCGTCAGCGAGGTCGGCAGCGCGGTCGAAGTCTTTGCAGCTGCCGAAGGCCAGGAAATTTCCGTCTAAGCCGGCTCCAATATTGTGACGGTCGCGGACGTCGCCTATAACCCGCCTCGCGATGAAGGAGTTCCGCCCGGGCGATTGGTGCTTCGACCCGTACCAGAAGCAGTGTGCGCAGTGTGACGCGATCATCGGTCGCTACGCGGTGATGGTCGACGACCAGGGCTTGCGCCAGATCCTGTTCTGGCCCCACCGCGAGTGGGACGGCGTGGAGGGCAGCTCACGTTGTCGAGTCCACTCAGAAGTCCGGCAGCAGTGGCTGCGCCTATTCTAGGCGGGTGTGAAACTCGGACTATTCGCGGTTAACGAAGGCCCGTGCCTCGATCCCGAGGTGGCCTCGGGTGTCGCGCGCCAGGCTGAAGCAGCAGGATTCGAATCATTGTGGGTGGGCGAGCACGTCGTGCTGCCCGATCCGCGAGTGGCGCCATCGCCGATGGAGCCGACCGATCCGATCCACGATCCACTGATCAGCCTCTCCTACCTGGCGGCGGTGACCACGAAGGTTCTGCTCGGGACGGGCATCATCATCCTGCCCCAGCGCAACCCGCTGGTGCTGGCCAAGCAGATCGCTAGCCTCGACGTGCTCTCCAACGGTCGGGTCATCTTCGGCATTGGCGCGGGCTACTTGCAGCCCGAATTCGAAGCTGTCGGTGTGCCGTTTGCTAACCACGGCCCGCGGACGGACGAGCACCTTGCGGCGATGCGCGCGCTGTGGTCAGAGGAACGCCCCAGCTTCAGTGGCCGGTTCGTCAACTTCAGCAATGTCAACGCCTACCCACGGCCTGTGCAGAAGCTGGTGCACACCGTCGTCGGCGGCCGGTCACCCGCTGCGCTGAAACGCTCTGTCGAACAGGCGCATGGCTGGTACGGCTATCGGCTCGACCATGACGCCACGCGCACCATCATGGATGCGATCCGCCAAACAGAATCGGACTATCAACGCCCGACCGAACTGGGCAAGCTCGAAATCAGCATCACCCCGCCGCGCATGACCCTCGACGCCGACGCGGTCCGGCGCTACGCCGACCTGGGCGTCGACCGCCTGGTGATCAGGCCGTGGGGCATCCACTCGCCAGACGACCTGACGCGCTTCGTAGAGCAGACCGCCGCCCTCGGCTAGGGGCGCCGCTGGTGGGCGTTCCAGTTCAACTCCAGGTTTCGAATCAGCTGCGGGCTGTAGTGACAGTACGCCTGCTCACGGCAATACACCGCCATGTACTGGCGAAACAGGTCGACCGTCTCCTGGCCGATGCGCATCGCTTTGCGGTTGCCGGCCGCGCTGACCACGCCTGACTGAGTGAGCGCTGTCACGGTGCGCTCCAGAGCCGCGTCCATCTCGCCATCCGGCACCACTTCGTCGCAGATCAGCCGCCCTTCGGGCGAATCTGCCGGGAACTGCCGCTCGAACAGGATCGCTTCGCGCGCCAGGCGATCGCCGACAAAGCGCCACAGGCGCATGTTCGACACACCTGGGATGATCCCTTCCTTGCGCGCTGGCAGGTTGAAGAAGCTCGACCGCTCGGCCAGCACGTAGTCCATCGCCAGCAGCAGCTGGCAGCCGCCGCCGATCGCGAATGTCTCGACGGCCGCGATCCACGGCTTTTCGAGCGTGTCTTCGATCTCGTCCGGCCAGAACTCGGGACCGCTCAGGCCGCGAAACATTTTGTGCAGGTAGCCCATGTCGCGAACGATGAAGAAGTCGACGAACGAGATCTGACCGTAGTACAGGTGGGTCAGGTTGATCCCGGCGTTGAACACGCGCCGCCCGGCGTACTTGGCGTGGTCGACGACTTTGCCGCGCAGGACGCCCACCTCGATGTCTGGATCGAGCAGGATCAGGTCGGTCCCGATCTCGAGCGTGCGGATGACCGAGTCATCCTCGGCATTCAGGAAGCGCGGATTGCCGTGTAACAGGTACCCGACGCTGCCGCGCCGTTCGACGGTGGTCGTATCGAGCTCGAGCCGGCCGCTGCGCTGAAACTCGGCGAGGTAGTCGAGCGACTCGGGCCGCGGACGCAGCATCGCATGGACCAGGTGTGCGCCGCTCGTACGGTGGCTCAGCACGCCCGAGAGGAACAGCCCCTGGTCGATCTCGTAGCCCTCTTTGTCCTTCTGCGCGTTGGCTCGGTCCGCCTGGACCTGCGCACGCGTCGGCACAAGGCCAGGAAAGCGCTCAGCCGCCAGATAGAGGAGATCGTCGATGCGCATGAACCGTCGGCAGTCATCGGTCAACGCCGCATACACCCCGGCCGCATACCTGCGCAGGAACGCCGTGCGCACCTTGCGCAAGGCCTGGTGGAGCGCCGCCGCGGCGGCCTGCTCGCCCTCAGACCGTGCCCCGCGCTGGGGCAGTCGATCGAGCAGCGCCTGGCCAGCCTGAAAGTAGCGGCTCGCCGCCTGGACATCGGCATCGAACCGCTGCGGAGTGAAGGCTGGCTCCAGCCGAGCAAACCCGTCGAGCTCGTCAGCTGACCAGCCGACGCCACTCGCGATAGCCATCCAAGCAACTATATGGTGAGAGCATGATCTGGAACCGCGAGGCCGAGACGCTGCCGCGCGATCGCCTCCAGGCCCTCCAAATCCAACGGCTGCAAGCTAGTATCCGCCGCCAACTGGAAGCCGTGCCGCCTCGTCATGCAGCCCTGCAGGCCGTGGGCATCGGGGCAGCCGAGGACGTCAGCAGTCTGGACGATCTCACACGACTGCCGTTTACGCAGAAGGCCGATCTGCGCGACGCGTATCCGTTCGGTTTGTTTGCCGTACCCAGAGAACAGGTTGTACGAATCCACGCCTCGAGCGGCACGCGCGGCAAGCCGACCGTCGTCGGCTACACCCGCCAGGATCTCGCCACGTGGTCCGAAGTCATGGCGCGCACCCTCGCGCTGGGTGGCGCTCAGCCGGGCATGGTGTTTCACAACGCCTATGGCTATGGCCTGTTCACCGGTGGCATCGGCTTCCACATGGGCGCCGAGCTGATGGGCCTCACAGTCATCCCCATGTCCGGCGGCTTCACCCAACGCCAGGTGCTGATGCTCGAAGACCTCGGTGGTGAGTTGCTCGGCGCGACGCCCTCGTATGCGCTCAATCTGGCCCAGGCCATGGCCGAGCAGGGCGTCAGTCTCGATCGACTCCAGCTCAAAATCGGCCTGTTCGGCGCCGAGCCGTGGACCGAGGCGATGCGCAACGAGCTCGATCGTGAGCTGGGCATCACGTCGCTGAACGTATATGGGCTGTCGGAGATCGTCGGACCGGGCGTGGCCGGGGAGTGCATCGAAGCCCGTCAGGGCGCACACATACAGGAAGACCACTTCCTGACTGAGGTCATCGATCCTGATTCAGGGACACCCGTCCCGCCCGGCAGCGAAGGTGAGTTGGTCTTTACGACCCTGACCAAAGAAGCGTTGCCGATGGTGCGCTACCGCACCGGCGATATCTCAGCGGTGAACCTGGAGCCGTGTGTCTGCGGCCGAACGACGATGCGCATGGCGCGCATCCGTGGCCGCCATGACGACATGCTCATCATCCGCGGCGTGAATCTGTACCCTTCCGAGGTCGAGCGCATTCTGCTCGGGCTGGGCGACGTCGCCCCGCACTACCAGATCGTCGTAGAGCGACCGGGGGCAATGGACAAGCTGACCGTGCTGTGTGAATGCGCCGGCGAGATGGTCGACGCGTCGGGGCTCGAGCGGCGCGTAGCGCGCGCGCTGCAGGCCGCGACGGGTCTGTCGATGAACGTACAGGTGCTCGAGCGTGGCGGCGTTCCGCGCAGCGAAGGCAAGGCCGTGCGCGTGATCGACCGCCGCCCGCGCTAGTACACGTCCTGGAACGCCCGCTCGACTGGCGGATCGGGCGCCTGGCGCGCGTACTCGACACCGTCGACGACCTCGGCATCGGCCCGCTCGGCCAGCTCTCCATCCCGCGCATCATCGAGCAGGCCCACATGGCGCAAGTAGCGTGCGAAACGCGGAATCGGATCGGCGTGCCGTGCCACCGCGGCCATCGCTTTCGGTGTGCGCAGGTCGCCTACCTGGCTGGTGTGCTGGCCGAGCCGCTGGACGCGCGCCTCGATCAAAGCCGGACCATGGCCCGCCCGCGCTCCGTCCACTGCTTCGCGCATCACCCGATACACCTGCAGCGGATCCGCGCCATCCACACTGATGCCGACCAGCGCATAGCCGACCGCTCGATCGGCCACGCTGCGTACGCCCGACTGCTTCTCGAATGGCACGGAGATCGCCAGGCCGTTGTTCTCGCAGAACAGAATCACCGGTAGCTGATGCACCGCGGCAAAGTTCAGCCCTTCGTGGAAGTCCGATTTGGACGAGCCGCCATCGCCGAAGTACGCGACCGAGACGGTGTCTTCGCCACGCAGTTTGGCGGCCATGGCCGAGCCGACGGCGTGCGGAATCTGCGTGGCGACCGACCCTGAGACACTCATCAGGTTCAGCTCGCGCTTCGCCCAGTGACCGGCCAGGTTCTTGCCGCCGGACGATGGCGCATCTGCCCGTCCGAAATAATCCAGGAAGATTTCTCGTGCTGTGAGCCCGCGTGCATAGGCGGCGGGCACGCTGCGATAGAACAGGTACACCGGATCGGTCGGCCGCAACGCACGCATACTGGCAATCTGCGCCGCCTCGTGGCCATCGGATGGGATCGCCACGTCGATCGAGCCTTGAAACGCCAGCCGCAGCGCGTGCTCGCTCAGCCGCCGGCTGACCAGCATCTGGTAGTACAGCTCGACCGCTTCGGAATCGGACAGGCCGAACTGACGATGGACCGCACGTGCGCGAGTGGCGCTTGACCGCCGCGTTCCCGCTGGGCGGGACGCGACGGGTTGCATGTGCCTATCCTAACCGAGCATGAGTGAGGACGAGCCTCGCCCGAACGCCAACGCCGAGGTGGCGCGCCTGTTCGCCGAGATCGGCGACATCCTCGAGCTCAAGGGCGAGCAGCCCTACCGCTACAACGCCTACCGCACCGCCGCGCGCAGTGTCGGCAACGCCCGCGAACGACTCGACGTGCTCTTCCAACAGGGTCGCCTGCGCGAGCTGTATGGTATCGGCTCGGCCCTCGAAGCCAAGATCGTCGAGTACCTCGGCACCGGCCAGATTGAGTTCTACGAGCGTGTGCGGCGCGAGTTCCCGAGCGCGCTCGCCTCGCTGCTCCAGGTGCCCGGTCTCGGACCAGGCAAAGCCCGCGCGCTGTACCAGGAGCTCGGCGTGTCGACCACGGCCGAGCTCGAAGCAGCCGCTCGCTCTGGGCGCATCAAGGACGTGCCTGGCTTCGGCGACAAGGTCGCCGAGATGGTCCTCGAGAACCTCGAGAAGCTCAAGCGGCGTACCACGCGCCATCTGCTCGCCGACGGCTGGCTCGCCGCGACCGAGATCCAGGAGGCACTGGGCAATCCAACGGATGCCGATCGCATTGCCGTGGTCGGCAGCGTGCGGCGCATGTGCGACTCGATTGGCGGGCTCGACCTGCTCGCGGCGCGCAACCCAGACGAAGATGGCGAGCGTTTGATCAAAGGCGTGCTCACCCTGCCCAATCTGGTCCAGGTCCTCGAGCGCACCGCGGAGCACGTACGCGTGCAGATCTACGGCGGGCTCGAAGTGCAGCTGATCGTCGTGCCCCGCGAGGCCTGGGGCAGCGGCCTGGCGTGGTACACGGGCTCGCAGAAGCATGTCGCGCGTCTCGAGGGGCTCGCCGAGGAGCGCGGCTGGCAGCTCTCCGATCTCGGCTTGGAAGATGCCGCCACCGGCAAACGTCTTGCTGGTTCGAGTGAGGTCGAGGTCTACGAACGGCTCGGCTTGCCGTGGATCCCACCCGAGCTGCGCGAGGACACCGGCGAGATCGAGGCAGCGCAGCAAGGCGCACTACCCAAGCTGATCGAGATCGGCGACATCAAGGGTGACCTGCACTGCCACACCAATTGGACCGACGGCACACAGACGCTGGACGAGATGGCCAAAGCGGCCAAAGCGCGCGGCTACCAGTACATGGCGCTGACCGATCACACCCAGAACCTGACCCTGACGCGCGGCCTGTCACCCGAGCGCCTGCAGGAGCAGCGCGCGCTGGTCAGTCGGCTCAACCACAAGCTGGCGCCGTTCGTGGTCCTGTTGGGTACCGAGATGGATATCTTGCTGGACGGTCAGCTCGACTTCTCGGACGAGATCCTGGCTGAGCTGGAGTACGTCTCGGCCTCAATTCACAGCGGCTTTCGCCAGACCGAGAAAACGATGACCGCGCGTATCCAGCGGGCGATCTCGAATCCGCTGGTCAATACGCTCAATCACCCGCACGGGCGCAAGATCGGCCAGCGCGAGGGCTACGCAGTCGATATGCAGGCGGTTGTCGAGCTGGCCGCGCAGGTTGGCTGCGCGCTCGAGTTGAACGCCGATCCCAACCGGCTCGACCTGAACGGGGATTGGGCGCGCCGCGCCCGAGCGCTTGGTGCGCGGTTCACGGTGAGTAGCGACGCCCATTCCGTGAAAAACTACGACTTCATGCAGTTTGGCATCGGCAGCGCTCGCCGCGGCTGGCTGACTGCCGACGACGTGCTCAACACGCGTCCATTGGACGAGCTAGGCCAACTGTTGCGCCAACGCCGCAACCTCGGTTAGCGGCACCAGCTCCACTTTCGCCGACCCACGCCGCTTCCACTCCACGCTGCCGCTGGCCAGCCCACGCTGACCAACGCCTACGCGCAACGGGATGCCAATCAGGTCAGCGTCCTTGAACTTCACGCCTGCACGTTCGTCGCGGTCGTCATACAGCACGTCCAGACCAGCCTCGGCCAGATCGGCCACGACACGTTCGGCGGCGTCGGCAATTTCGGGCTCAGGCCCAAGCGCCAGTACCGTCGCCTGAAACGGCGCGATGGCCCACGGCCAGATGATGCCGTCGTGGTCGTGGAAGACCTCGACGGCTGAGGCCATAATGCGGCCCACGCCGATGCCGTAGCTGCCCATGACCAGCGGCGTCTGCGCTCCATCGGCCGTCAGCACCGTGGCCCCGAGCGCCTCGGAATAGCGGGTCCCCAACTTGAAGATGTGACCGACTTCGAGCACCCTGTCCAATTCCAAGCTGCCGTCGCAGCGCGGGCAAGGGTCGCCTGCTTGGACAGCCCGCAGATCCACGACATCGCCGTGCACATCCCGTGCGACATCCACGCGCCGCAGGTGAAATCCATCGACGTTGGCGCCGGTGACCATGTCGCGGCGGCCCATCAGGCCAGCGTCGATTAATACCCGCACCCCCTCGCGTTGGAAGTCCACTGCGCCTAGCGAGCCGGGGTGCGCCCCCATCAACTGGACGATCTCCTCCACCTCGGCAGGGCGCACATCGGCTGTGCCCAGTGCCGTCTGCAGCTTGGCCTCGTTCAAAGCATGGTCGCCGCGCACCACGGCCACGACAGGCCGCTCGCCGGCCACGTACACCAGGGTCTTCAACTGACGCGATGGCCCGACGCTGTAGGGCGGTGCAGCCAAGGCTTCGATGGTCACCACGCCTGGTGTGGCAAAGCGCTCCAAGGCGCCGCCCGGCGCATCGGCGATGGGCGCCAAGCGCGAGGTCGCTACCTCTACATTGGCGGCGTAGCCGCACTGACTACACACGGCAACGAAGTCCTCGCCCGCTGCCGTGCGGACCACAAACTCGATGGACTCGCGCCCGCCCATCATGCCCGAGAACGCCTCGACATCCAGCACAGGCACGCCGCACCGCGCGAAGATGCGCTTGTAGGCGCCGCGCTGGGCTTCGAAGGACCGATCCAGCCCGGCCGTGTCGAGATCGAACGAGTAGGCGTCCTTCATGCGGAACTCGCGCACACGCAGCAGTCCGAAGCGCGGCCGCGGCTCATCGCGGAACTTGGTGCCAATCTGGTACCAGGTCTGCGGCAGGTCGCGATAGCTGCGCAGCTCGTCGCGCGCGATGAGGCAGAAGATCTCCTCGTGGGTCATGCCCAGGCAGTACTCCGAGTCGCGCCGGTCGCGCAGGCGAAACATCTCGGGGCCAATCAGGTCCCAGCGTCCGCTGGCGCGCCACGCCTCGGCTGGCAGCAGGCCGGGCAGGAGCAGCTCCTGGGCGCCGACAGCGGCCATCTCCTCGCGCAAGATTGCCTCGATCTTGGACTGGGTGCGCACCGCTAGCGGCAGCAAGCTGTACATGCCCGCGCTGAGCTGGCGAATGAAGCCCGCGCGCACCAGCAGACGATGCGAGGCCGCCGTGGCCTCTGCCGGCGCCTCTTTGAGCGTCGGCGCGAAGAAGCGGCTGAACCGCGCAACCCGCTCCATCGCGGAAGCGTACCGTGTCCGCCCAGGACTCACCGCCGTTTGGTTGAGCCCCGCCGCCAGTCGGAACGGTCTGCCATCCAGCCCCGCCGCCAGGCGGAATCCACTGAGCTTGGGTTGACTACCCGGCCTGTCAGGCGGCTACAGTCCGCCAGGAACGTGTGGACTCTCGGTGAAACGTTGCGCCAGGCACGCCTGGACAAAGGTGTGTCCCTGGCCGACGCGGCACGAGACACGCGCATTCGGCGCGCCTATCTGGAGGCCCTCGAATCCGAAGACCCGGCGGGCTTGCCCGCGGCGGTCTACACACGTGGGTTCCTGAGGACGTACGCCGAGTACCTGGGCTTGAGCGCCCAGGCCATGGTCGACCTGTATCAGCCGCCGGCCCGGCGCGAGCCCAGTCCCACGCTCCGGGCGGCCGTGCCGAGAGTGGCCATCCCCAGACAGATCCCACTCAGACCAGCGCTGTACGGAATCGGCGGCATCGTGTTCATCGTGCTGCTCGTCTTTGCCTGGAACTGGTACCAGGACGTCCAGCACACCCTGCGCGAGGGCGACAGCAACTTCTCGCGCACCGTCCGCGGCACGCCAACGCCGGCGGGCGCGCGGCTGCCCACGCCGTTTCCGATTGCGATCGCCTCGCCCAGCCCGACGATGACGCCCACGCCCGAGCCGACGCCCTCGCCAACGCCGGTCGTCGACGGGATCTTGATAGAGTTCCGGACGAACGCTCGCGTCTATGTCGAGGTCGCGGTGGACGGCAAACAAGTCCTGGCCGAGACGCTACCCGCGGGTACGCAGCGCCAGTTGCCGCTGGCCAAGGAGTCCGTGATCATGCGCGCCAGCAATGGCGCGGCTGTCGACCTCATCGTCAACGGCACGCGCCAGGAGCCTCAAACCAGCACCGAGCCCGTGGAGCTGACATGGCGACGGTGAACGCGCCCCCGCGCCACTCGTTCCATATCGTTTCGCTCGGCTGCACCAAGAACACGGTCGACTCCGAGGCAATGGCGCAGCTGCTGCTGGCCGCCGGGCACGAGCGCGCCGCAAATGCGGCCACCGCGGACCTGGTCGTCGTCAACACGTGCGGGTTTGTCGAGTCCGCCAAGCAAGAATCAATCGATACCTTGCTCGAGCTGGGCGACGCCAAACGCGTCGGCCAGAAGCTGGTCGCCACGGGCTGCCTGGTCGAGCGCTACGCCGACGAGCTGCAGCGTGAGCTGCCGGTCGTCGACGGTTTCCTCGGCGCGCGCAATTGGGCATCCTTACCCAGCCTGGCGTCCCAAGTCCTCGAACACGTCCGCGCACCTGGCGACACGCTCGGCTTGGTCCAGTTGGCCGAGCCAGGCGCGCTCGACCTGGAGATCCTGCACCGGCACGTGGGCGGCCCCAGCGCGTACGTGAAGATCTCCGACGGCTGCGACCAACGCTGTGCGTTCTGCGCAATCCCGTTCATGAAGGGCAACCACCGCAGCAAGCCGGCCGAGCTCGTCCTGCGTGAGATCGGCCAGCTTGTGGCGCAGGGCGTGCGCGAGGTCGTCTTGGTGGGCCAGGACACGACACGCTATGGCCACGACCTGGGTCAGCGCGACGGTCTGGCCCCGCTGCTGGAAAGCATTACTGACCAATTTCCGAGTCTGCCCTGGCTGCGGGTCATGTATGCCTACCCACGCCACATCACCCCGCGCTTCCTCCAGGTCCTCCGTGAGCGCCCGCGGGTCGTGCCGTATGTGGACATGCCACTGCAGCACACCCACCCATGGACGTTGGCGCGCATGCGCCGCCCACACCGCGACGTCGACGACCTCGTTTCGTGGATGCGTTCTTGCGTGCCGGGCCTGGTCCTCCGAACCACGTTCATCGTCGGCTTTCCGGGCGAGACCGAGTCCGAATTTCAGCACCTGTTGGACAGCGTGACGCGCTTGAAGTTCGATCGCGTCGGCGTGTTCACCTACTCCGACGAAGAAGGCACGGCGTCGTATGCGATGCCGGCGCGCGTGCCGCCCAAGGAGAAGGTCCGCCGCCAACAGCGCCTGATGGCTGCTGCGCGCGATGTGACCCTGGCCGCCAATAAGGCGCTCATCGGCCAGGAATTCGAGGTGCTGATCGAAGGGCAGCCGGAGCCGGGGTCGGAGTGGTACGCCGGCCGCTCGTATCGTGACGCGCCCGAGGTCGATGGTCTGGTCCTGGTCAAGGCCACGTCGCTGCCCGTGGGCGAGTTCGTGCGCGTGCGCATCGAACGTGCTCTGGCGTACGACCTGCTCGCCCGCCCCGTGTGACCGCCGACCGCTTGCTCGATGCGCTTCGTGAGCGCGGCCTGACGTTGGCCATCGCCGAAGGAGACACCGGCGGCCTGGTGCTCGAGCGGCTGACCGCGGTCCCCGGCAGCAGCGCAGTCGTGTTGGGCGGCGTGGTCGCCTACCACGACAGCCTCAAGCAGAGCCTCCTTGCAGTCTCGTCTGACGTGCTCCGTGCGCATGGCGCCGTAAGCCAACAAACGGCCGAAGCCATGGCCCGCGGCGTCGTACATGCCACCGGCGCCAACGTCGGGATTGCCGCCACCGGCATCGCCGGCCCCGGTGGTGCTACGCTCACCAAGCCCGTCGGGCTAACCTGGCTGGCCGTCGCCGACGCCCAACGCACCCGAAGCCGCCAGCACCAGTGGCAAGGCGACCGCGCCCACAACCGCAACGCCAGTGCCAACGCCCTGATCGACCTCGCCCTGGAGTTCCTATCCTAGCTGTGACGGCGGCGTACCCTGCGCCTTTTTCAGGCCTCCTCGTCCAATAAATGCGCGACATCGAACACATGTTCTGTTAGACTAGCTTGGATAAGCGGGGAACAATGACCACCCGGGAGAACACCGACCGTGGCTGAAGCCGACAAGAGCAAAGCCATCGAGAACGTCATCTCGAACATCGAAAAACAGTTCGGTAAGGGCGCGATCATGAAGCTGGGCGAAGCCCAGCAGCGGATGGCTGTAGATGCGATTCCGACCGGCTCGATCGCACTCGATATTGCCCTGGGCGTAGGCGGCGTGCCGCGTGGGCGGTGCATCGAGATCTTCGGGCCCGAATCATCGGGCAAGACCACCCTGGTCCAGCATGTGATCGCCGAGGCGCAGCGCATGGGCGGCGTGTGCGCGATCATCGATGCCGAGCACGCGCTCGATCCGTCCTACGCGCGCAAGCTCGGCGTGGATGTCGACAACCTGTTCATTTCCCAACCGGACTCGGCCGAGCAGGGCCTGGAAATCGCCGAGGCGCTGGTCCGCTCCGCCGCCTTCGACGTCGTGGCCATTGACTCGGTCGCGGCGCTGGTGCCGAGAGCAGAGCTGGAGGGCGAGATGGGCGATACCCACGTTGGACTCCAGGCGCGGCTCATGTCGCAGGCGCTCAGAAAGCTGACCGGCGCGATCAATCGCAGTCGTACCTCGCTCATCTTCACCAATCAGCTCAGAGAAAAAGTGGGCGTGATGTTCGGCAACCCCGAGACCACACCGGGTGGGCGCGCGCTCAAGTTCTACGCCTCAGTGCGGCTGGATGTGCGGCGCATCGACTCGATCAAGCAGGGCACGGAGGTGGTCGGCAGCCGCGTCAAAGTCAAAGTCGTCAAGAACAAGGTCGCGCCGCCGTTCCGCGTGGCCGAGTTCGACATCATGTACAACGAAGGCATCTCCAAAGAAGGCGGCTTGCTCGATCTGGCGGTCGAGTTGGGGCTGGTCAAGAAGACCGGCGCCTTCTTCTCGTACGGCGAGACGCGGTTGGGCCAGGGCCGCGAAAACGCGCGCGAGTTTCTGAGGAAGAATCGCGACATGGCCCAGGAGATCGAACGCCTGATCCGCCAGCAGACGCTGGCCGGCGCCACGCGGGGCGTCGAAGTGCCGACCCCGAATGGTCGCGAGTCAGTTGATGAGCCCGACCTCGCACCCAGCACCACGTTCTAGGTCCGTCGGCACCGTCGCCCAGGCGCTGGAGGTGGCCCAGCGCTTCCTGGCGACACGCCCGCGGTCCGAGAACGAGGTCCGCCGCAGGCTGCTGCGCGCAGGCTGCGACGCCCCTGTGCTGGACATGGTCCTCGACCGACTGCGCCGCGCCGGCCTGCTCGACGACGCCGCCTTCGCCAGCTACTGGCTCGACCAGCGCCAGACCTTCAAGCCGCGTGGCGCACGGCTGTTGCGCGCGGAATTGCGCCAGCGCGGTGTCTCGGCCGAGCTGGCGAGCGCCACAACCGCGCTAACCGCGGAGACCGCCGAAGACGATGCCTACCGCGCTGCATATCGGCGCGCTATGCAGCTCGCCCATCTCGACGAGCACACCTTCAAAATCAAACTTGGCCAGCTGCTCGCGCGGCGCGGCTTCGACTGGGACACCATCGGCCCAACCGTCGAGCGCCTGCGGCGTGAGCTGCTCAGTACGTCATCAAATAGCGCGCGCGCTCCCAATCGGTGACCTGGGTGCGGTACTCGTTCCACTCCGCACGCTTGGCCTCGAGGAACCACTCGCACACGTGCGGGCCGAGCGCCGTCTGAATCACCTCGTCATTGGAGAACTCGTCTAGCGCTTCCTCCAATGAAGCGGGCAACGTCCGCACGCCCTGCTTGCGAATCATCGTGTCGTCGAAGTGGTACAGGTTTTCCTCGACGGGCCGCGCCAGCTCCAGCTTGCGCTGAATCCCGTCGAGACCAGCCGCGAGCATCGCCGCGAACGCCAGGTACGGATTGCAGCTCGGGTCGGGGCAGCGCAGCTCGAGCCGCGTCGCCTCCGGGCGCCCGCGCGAAGCTTGCGGAATGCGAATCAGCGCCGAGCGATTGATGCGCGCCCAGCTGATGTAGACCGGCGCCTCATACCCGGGCACCAGCCGCTTGTACGAGTTCACCAGCGGCGCCAGGATCGCGATCATGCCCCGCGCGTGCGCCAGCAAACCGGCCATGAACGCGCGCGCCACTTGTGAGAGCTGGTACTCGTCCGACGCATCGTGGAACAGGTTCGTCTTGCCATCGGGTGACCACAAGCTCTGATGGCAGTGCATGCCGCTGCCGTTGATGCCGTGGAATGGCTTGGGCATGAACGTCGCGTATAGCCCGTGCCGCTGCGCGATGGCCTTCAACGTCGTGCGGAAGGTGACCGCGTTGTCTGAGGTGCGCATCGCGTCGTCGTACTTGAAGTCGATCTCGTGCTGGCCGATGGCCACCTCATGGTGGCTGGCTTCGACGACGATCCCAAGCTCCTCGAGTGCTTCGACCATCTCCTTGCGCACGTTCGCCGCCTCGTCCGTCGTCAAATCGAAGTAGCCGGCGGCGTCGTGCGGCAGCGGCTCGACGACGGGCAGTGCCCCAGTGCCGTTCTTCCCGTTGGCTGTTTCCGAGGCGCGCCGCAGCATGAAGAACTCGAGCTCAGGCCCGGTCTTGTACGTAAATCCGAGCTCACGCGCGCGCTGCAACTGTTTGCGCAGGACGCCCCGCGGATCGCCGGCGAACGGTTCGCCGTCAGGCGTATAGACGTCGCAGATGACTTTGGCGGTGGCGTTGTCGCCACGCTCCCACGGAATGACGCCGAACGTCTCGAGGTCGGGGTCGAGGAACATGTCACTCTCGTGGATGCGTGCGAAGCCCTCGATGCTCGAGCCGTCGAACCACAGCCCGTGGTCGACGGCATCGCCAAACTTGTGAAACGGGATGTGGACGTTCTTGACCACGCCCATGATGTCCGTGAATTGCAGACTCACGAAGCGCACGCGGGCTTCCTCGGCCGCGGCGAACACCTGGTCCTTGAGTGCGATTTTCTGCGAGTCAGTCATCGTCGACACGAACAGCACTCCTTCATGCTGGATTGCCGCCCAGCGCGGCGCGGATCTTGAGCGCGAGCTGCAAATTGAGACGCATCTCGGGATCTTCCAGGTCGGCGTCGCCCAGGAGTTCCTGAATGCGCTCGAGGCGGTAGATCAGGGTGTTGCGGTGGACATTCAAATCCCGTGCTGCCCGCATGTGGTTGCCGCCCGCACGCAGGAATGCGTCGAGCGTGCGCACGAACTCGGACCGACGCGACATGTCAGAAACCTCGAGCGGCCCGAGCACGTCGCGTTGGAACGCGCGTAACTCGGGATTGTCGGCCAGGTGGAAGATCAGCCGCAACGCGCCGAGTCGCGCGAAGTGCAGCGAGGACGATGTCCCGGAGGCCATGCTCGCGGCGATGTCGACGGTGCGCAGCGCCTCGCGCATCGCTGTGTGGTAGCTGGTCTCGGCACCGGGCGCGCGCCCGATGCCCGCGATGACGGGTACGATCTCGGGCGCGAGCGCTGCTTCCAAGCCCGCGCGCAGCTTCTCGACCCACGCGATCGCCGCGTCGGGATCGGTGGCCACGACCTCGATCGGGCAGGGCATCAGCACCTGGATGCTGCCATCACGTTCGCGCAGCAGCGTCGCTGCGTCGATCAGCACGAGCCGTCGACGCGCCACGTCGACGAAGCGCTGGTATGCGCGGGCAGGCGCGCTGCCATTGGTCGGGACTTCTCGCGGGCGCAGCACGAAGACCAGGTGCGGCCGGCTCAGGTCGTAACCGAGTCGACGCGTGCGCTCCAGCAAAGCCTCGGTTGGCGGCCCCGGCTCGTCGAGTAGCTCGCTCAGGAAATCGCCTTGGACGCGCAGCCGCGCCTCCACGACTGCTGACTGCTTGGCCAGTTCAATCGCCAGCACCGACGCCGCTCGGTCGGCGACTTGATAATCGAAGTCGACGAAGTCGTCCGGGTTGCCGACGAAGGCCAGGTGTCCCTCGACTGCGCCGCGCAGCGTGAGTGGACGCAGGGCCACGCCCACCGCATTCTGCTCGGAGCGGACCGCGACGAGCCGTTCAGACACATTGCCCAAAAGACCTTCCCAGTGGCGCCGTCGTACGTCCGCCAGAGCATCCAGCGTGGCCGGCGTTCCACCAGTTTGGACCGTCGGTTGAAAATGCTCGTCGAGCAAGTACACAGCCTTGCCGGTCACCTCGTGCACCACCTGCGCCAGCAACTCCGGTCCCCGATCGTCGACCAGGGTGGCCAGCAGCCGCTCATAGACCTCCTGTGACCGCTGGCTGATCGCCCGGTCGCGATCGACGACAAAGCTCACGATTGCTTTTTCCGTCTCGACGAGCGATGCATCCGACGGAACCAGGATCAGCGGTACGCCCACCTCCTCAGCATCGGCCTCGGCCTCGCGCGCCACTGGTTCCGTGACGACGAAGGCGACGACGCCCGCCTGGGCCATGTCGCGCACCATACGCCCGACTGCGCGCGCTTCGCCCATAAGCTGCACGGCCGCGCTGGACACCAGCCACACCTCGCCGGCTTCAATGCGCCCCAGATTGGTCGGCCGCGCGCGCAGCAACCGCGCCCAGGAAACCGCGTTGCCGAGCCCGGCCGCGCCCGCCAGGACCGTAGACCCGGCCGGCAAGGCAAACCGCAACATTTCAGACACAGTGACCAATGGCATGGCGTGTTCGGCGCTGTGGCGACCTCGCGTTCGTGCAAAGCATACAAGCTGGCGCGTACTCGCCGTGGGGCGTCTAATGCACCCATGACCATTCGCGACGTCGCGCGCGACCACCCGCTGCTGGTCCAGTTCCGCGAGGATCCATATCCGCTGTATCGCTATCTGCTCAGCGCCGCGCCGGTCCAATGGAACGACCTGCTCGGCGCGTGGACCGTCGCGCGCTACGCCGACGTCGTGTTCACGCTCACCGATCCGCGTTTCAGCGCCGACCGCGTCGGCTTGCAGCCAGATGCGTACGTTGCGAAATCGATGCTCGTCTCCGATCCACCCGACCACACGCGCTTGCGCACGCTGGTGCAAAAGGCCTTCACCCCACGCATGATCGACCAGTTGCGGCCGCGCATCACGACGATCGTCGACGACCTGCTGAACGCAACCGGGGCCAGCTTCGACGTCGTCCAGGACCTCGCATATCCGCTGCCTGTCATCGTCATCGCCGAGCTGCTGGGCGTGTCGCCCGAGGACCGTGAAACCTTCAAGGATTGGTCCGCCACCCTGGCCGCGAGCCTCGACCCGCTGGTTTCGCCAGAGCTCATGGATCACGCGACCGCGGCCAGACAAGCGCTGCACACCTACCTGCGCGGCATCATTGCCGAACGGCGGCGGGCACCGAAGGGCGATCTGATCAGCGCCCTCGTGGCCGTGGAAGAGCGGGGCGAAGTGCTCACCGAGCCCGAGCTCGTGGTCATGTGCAGCCTGCTCCTGGTCGCCGGTCACGAGACGACGGTCAACCTGATCGGCAACGGCACCCTCGCGCTGTTGCAGCACCCCGACGAGCTCAACCGCCTTCGTCAAGCGCCGTCGCTCATCGGCACCGCCATCGAAGAGCTGTTGCGTTTCGATGCGCCGGTCCAGATGACTGGCCGCATCGTCATGTCTGACCTCGAGATCGGCGGCCAGACTATTAAACAAGGCGACTTCGTTCTGCCACTACTCGGCGCGGCCAATCATGATCCAGCCCAGTTCACGGAACCCGACAAGCTCGACCTGGCAAGAAGCCCCAATGCGCATCTGGCGTTTGGCCGCGGCATCCACTTCTGCCTGGGCGCACCCCTCGCCAGAGTCGAAGCCCAGGCAGCGATCGGCGCGCTGCTCGAGCGCTATCCCGCCCTCGAGCTGAATGGCACCCCAACAAGAAGAGACCAGATCACGCTGCGCGGCCTGACGTCTTTGCCGGTAACGGCCTAGACGACACCCGCGCCAGCGCTACACTGCTCGCAACACCTTTAATTGCGCGCCCCGTGAGGCCGCGAAGGAGTGCCGATGCCCCCGCCTGTCGCGGGCCAGAAAAAACTGCTCGGCGCCGACGACATTCGGCGCGCCGTAGCCCGGCTGGCCCATGAAGTTGTCGAGCGCAATCACGGCGTCGAGTCGCTCGTCCTGGTTGGACTGCAGACACGGGGTGTGCCGCTCGCGCGCCGATTGCAAGAGCGCATCGAGGAGTTCGAGGGCGCCCGCATCCCGCTCGGCGTACTCGACATCACGCTGTATCGCGACGATGTCCACCAGCGCGCGCCGCGCGCGCTGAGCACCACGAGCATCCCGGTCGACATCTCGGACAAGACGGTCATCCTGGTCGACGACGTGCTGTATACGGGTCGCACGGCGCGCGCCGCGCTCGACGCACTCATCGACCTTGGACGACCGCGCGCGATCCAGCTGGTGTGCTTGATCGACCGCGGTCATCGCGAGCTGCCGATCCGGCCCGACTACATCGGCAAGAACGTTCCCACCAGCCATCACGAGAAGGTGGCGGTTCGACTCGAAGAAGTGGACGGCACGGACGAAGTCGTCCTGATGCAACCCGCAGGCGGTGGCGCATGACGTTACAGGTGATCAATCGCAACGGCCCTGGAACAACACAGCTCAAGACGGTGCCCCGTCAGCGCCAGCACGTGCTCGACCTGGACGACTTCTCCGTCGACGAGGTGCAGACGGTGCTCCAAACGGCGGCGCAGATGAAGGACGTTCTGAAACGTCCAATCAAGAAGGTGCCGACCTTGCGCGGCAAAACGCTCGTGACCTTGTTTTACGAGGCGAGCACACGCACACGCGTCGGGTTCGAGGTCGCGGCCAAGGCGCTCGGCGCGGACACGGTCAGCGTCTCGGCCTCGACCAGCTCGGTTACCAAGGGCGAATCGCTGATCGACACGATCCGTACCCTCCAGGCACTGGGCGCGGACTTCGTCGTGATGCGCCACCATCAGGCCGGCGCGCCATATGTCGTGTCACAAGAGGTTGCTGCGTCGGTGATCAACGCGGGCGACGGCTGGCACGCACATCCCACCCAGGCGCTGCTCGATCTGTTTACGATCCACGAGCGGCTCGGCCGTATCGACGGGCTGCGGGTCGCCATCGTCGGCGACATCCTGCACAGCCGCGTGGCACGCTCGAACCTGTGGGGACTGACGCTCATGGGTGCCAACGTGGTGCTGTGCGGACCGCCGACTCTGCTGCCGGAGGCCAGCTTCTGCAACGGCCTGCCCTGGCCAGTCGAGCGCACGTACCAGTTCGACGAGGCGCTCGAGGGCGCGGACGTGGTGATGGTCCTGCGCATGCAGCTCGAGCGGCAGACCGGCGGGATGTTTCCCAGCGTGCGCGAGTACGTGCGCACGTACGGCTTGACGGAGGAGCGCCTGGCGCGCGCGCGGCCTGGCGCATTGGTGATGCACCCCGGGCCGATGAACGAGGGCGTCGAAATCGACCCCAAGGTCGCGCGTGGCGTTCAGTCCGTCATCGAGGCCCAGGTCACCAACGGCGTAGCCGTCCGGATGGCGCTGCTGTATCTGCTCAGCGGACTCGGCTCATGATCCGTCTGATTGGCGGCCGCGTCATCGATCCGGCCACCGGCCGTGACGAAGTCGGCGACCTCGTCGTCGATCATGGCATCCTGGTCGAGAACGTGAACGCCAAGGGTGAAACCGTCATCGACGTCTCCGGCTTCGTCATCGCCCCAGGCTTCGTCGACCTGCACTGTCATCTGCGCGAGCCTGGCTACGAAGACAAAGAAACCATTGCCACCGGCACCCGCGCCGCGGCTGCCGGTGGGTTCACGACCGTCTGTGCGCTGGCCGACACGCAGCCAACCATCGACACCGGCTCCGATGTCGAGTCGGTGCTGACGCAAGCTCGGCGCGATGCCGTGGTCAGAGTGCTGCCCATGGGCACGACCAGCAAACGCCGCGCCGGCGAGGAGTTGTCCGAGATGGCCGATATGGCTGTCGCAGGCGCCGTAGCGTTCTCGGACGCGGCTCGCCCGGTGCGCTCGGCGCGGCTGATGCGCCATGCGCTCGAGTACTCGCTCCTGGTCGAGCGGCCCATTGTCAGCCACGCCCAGGATGCCGACCTCGCCGACGGCGGCGTCATGCACGAAGGGCCGGTGGCGACGGTGCTCGGCCTCAAAGGTGTCCCGCGCGAGGCCGAGGAGATCGCCGTCGCGCGCGACCTGGCCCTGGCGCGTCTGACCGGCGGCCGACTCCACTTCGCGCACCTGAGCACCGCTGGTGCGGTCGATCTTGTGCGTCGCGCGCGTGCTGAAGGCGTCCGGGTCACGGCCGAGGTCACCCCACATCACCTCGCGCTGTCCGATGCCTTGCTGTCTGGAAACGGGACGCAGCGCCCGTACGACACCAACGCGCGCACCGACCCGCCGTTGCGCACACCTGCCGACGCGCAGGCACTGCTGCTGGGCTTGCGCGATGGCACCATCGACTGTGTCGCGACCGATCACTCTCCCCAACGCTGGATCGACAAAGCCTGCGAGTTCGATCAGGCCGAACCCGGCATCGTCGGCCTCGAGACGGCCTTTGGCCTGCTCATGCGTTTGGTGCATGCAGGCGCGCTGACACTCCCTGAGTTGATCGCTTGCCTCACGTCACGGGCCGCTTCGGCGTGGGGATTGCCCTATGGCACGCTTGCGCATGGCGCCGCGGCCGACGTCGTTGTGCTCGACTCCGACCACGCCTGGGTCGTCGACCCGGAGCGCTTCATGTCCAAGGGCCGCAACTCGCCCCTGGCCGGCCAGACGCTGCGCGGCACGGTCTTGCTGACCATCGCTAACGGCGACATCGTTTACCGCAACGGTGTCTAGTGGGTTCCCCGTCTCAACCGAAACTCAACCAGTACAGTTCCGGCCGACCAATGCACGCGACACAGACTCCGGTCCACCGATGCCGCTGAGCAGTCTCCCTCAGGCCGCCCTCGCCCTCGAAGATGGAACCGTCTATGTCGGAGAGCCCTTCGGCGCCGAGACCGACGTGGCCGCCGAGGTGGTCTTCAACACGGGCATCACCGGCTATCAGGAGGTCGTCACCGACCCGTCCTACCGCGGTCAGATGGTGGTCATGACCCACCCGCAGATCGGCAACTATGGCATCGCTCATTCTGGTGATGAGTCGGTCCAGCCGTGGGTCTCCGCGCTGATCGTGCGCGAGGTCGCCGACTTCTCCAACCACTGGGAATCCCACTCGTCACTGGAAGATTTCCTCCAGCAATGGAACGTCCCAGGCCTGCAAGGCATCGACACCCGCTCACTGGTGCGCCGCCTGCGCGACAGTGGCACCCAGCGTGGCGTCCTGCGCCAGTCTGGCCCCGGCGGCTTCACATCGGCCGACCTCGACGCATTGCGCCGGGCCGCAACACAAGCCCCATCCGTCTCCCAACTCGAATTGGTCAGCGGCGTCAGCCACGTCCTGCCGAGTCAAGGCACAGGTGACATCGCCGTCCTGGACTGCGGCGCCAAGTGGAACATTCTGCGTTCGCTGGAGCGCCGCGGCGTCTCGCCGCGCGTCTTCGATTGGGACGCCACCGCCGAGGACATCCTCGCCACGAAGCCGCGCGGCATCCTCATCTCCAACGGCCCCGGCGACCCGGCCCAGCTACCGACCGTCGTCGCCGAGCTCCAGAAGCTGGTGCCGTCGGGCACCCCGATGATGGGCATTTGCCTCGGTCATCAGCTCCTGGGCCTGGCCGCCGGCGCCACGACCAGCCGACTTCCGTACGGTCATCACGGCGGCAATCATCCCGTCCGTGACCTGCGCTCGGGCACCGTGACCATCACCACTCAGAACCACGAGTTCCAGGTCGTAGCCGACACCATCCCGAGCTCCAGCGGCTTCGAGGTCTCGCACGTCAACCTGAACGACGGCTCAGTCGAGGGCCTCCGCCACCGCGAGTTGGCTGTCTTCTCGGTCCAGTATCACCCCGAAGGCTGCCCCGGCCCGCAGGACAGCCAGCGCCTGTTCGACGACTTCCTCGCGCTCGCTGGAGCCGACCCCCGAGCCCCGACCCCCGACCCCCGCGCGCGGAGCACGACATGAAAGTCATGGTCATCGGCTCCGGGCCGATCGTGATCGGCCAGGCCGCTGAGTTCGACTACGCGGGTACCCAGGCCTGCCGGGCGCTGAGAGAAGAGGGCCACGAAACAGTCCTGGTCAACTCCAACCCAGCCACGATCATGACCGATCAAGGCGTCGCCGACCGCATCTACGTCGAGCCGCTGACGCCTGAATTCCTCGAGAAAGTCATCGCCAGGGAACGGCCCGACGCGCTCCTCGCCGGGCTGGGTGGTCAAACAGGGCTGAACCTGGCCGTGGAGTTGGCCGACCGTGGCGTTCTCGCCAAGTACAGCGTGCAGATTCTCGGCACGCCCATCGAATCGATCCGCACCGCCGAAGACAGAGAGCTCTTCAAGAACCTGCTGCAAGAGATCGGCGAACCCGTTGCCGACAGCGTCGTCGCACATTCCGTCGCGGATGCCGAAAACTTCGCCGATCAAATAGGCCTGCCGCTCATCATCAGGCCTGCCTTTACCCTGGGCGGCACCGGCGGCGGCACCGCCCACACCCATGAGCAACTCAGGACCATCACTCAATCTGGCATCTCAGCCAGCCCGGTCGGTCAGGTTCTCGTCGAACGCTCACTGCTTGGCTGGAAAGAGATCGAATACGAGGTGATGCGCGACGGCGGCGACACATGCATCACCATCTGCAACATGGAGAATTTCGACCCGATGGGCGTCCATACCGGCGACTCCATCGTCGTCGCGCCATCGCAGACGCTCTCCGACCAGGAGTACCAGATGCTCCGCTCCGCTGCGCTGCGGATCATCCGCGCGCTCGGCGTGGTCGGCGGCTGCAACGTCCAGTTCGCCCTCGATCCGAAGTCCAGAAACTACGCCGTCGTCGAGGTTAACCCACGCGTCAGCCGCTCCTCGGCCCTCGCCTCCAAAGCGACCGGCTACCCCATTGCGCGAGTCACGGCCAAGATCGCCGTTGGCAAGCGCCTGCACGAAATCCCCAACGCCGTCACGCAGCGCACCACCGCGGCCTTCGAGCCGTCGCTCGACTACCTCGTCGTCAAGATCCCGCGCTGGCCTTTCGACAAGTTCCCCGATGGCGATCGGCGCCTCGGCACCCAGATGAAGTCGACCGGCGAGGCCATGGCCATCGATCGCTGCTTTGAGGGCGCTTTGCAGAAGGCCGTGCGCTCGCTCGAGATGCGCAATCGCGATCTGCTGTGGGAAGATCCGACGTGGACCGCCGCCGACCTGGAACGCCTGATTCGCGAGCCGAACGACCTGCGCCTGTGGGCGCTCATGGCTGCGCTCCGCCGTGGCGAGTCGCTTGCAACCCTGGCCGGCTGGTCGGGCATCGACCCGTTCTTCCTGCACAAGTTGCACACCATCATCACCTGCGAGCGGCAGCTGCTCGAAGCAGCTGAGCTCACGCCCGCTCTGGCCCGCCGCGCCAAGCGGCTCGGCTTCTCGGATCGCCAGATGGGCACGCTGCTCGACGAGATGCCCGAGCGGCTGCGCGACCGCCGCCGCGCCTGGAATATCCGACCCACATACAAGATGGTGGACACCTGCGCCGCCGAGTTCGAAGCGGCCACGCCGTACTTCTACGGCACCTACGAGTCAGAGAACGAAGCCCCAGCCTTGTCCGGGCGCAAGGTCGTCGTGCTGGGCTCGGGTCCGATTCGCATCGGCCAGGGCATCGAGTTCGACTACTGCTCGGTGCGCGGCGCGATGGCCCTGCGCGAGCACAACGTGCACAGCATCATGATCAACTCGAACCCCGAGACGGTCAGCACCGACTTCGACGCCTCGACACGGCTCTACTTCGAGCCGCTCGACGAAGAATCTGTACGCGACGTCCTCGAAAACGAGACCGGCGAAGACGGTCAGGCACCGCGCGTGCTGGCTCAGTTCGGCGGCCAGACGGCGATCAATCTGGCCGAGCCGCTCGTGCATGCCGGTTATCACCTGCTCGGCTCGGACCTGCGCGCGATCGACGTCGCCGAAGATCGCGACCAGTTCAGCGACTTGCTCGATCACCTGGGCATTCCGCAGCCGCCGGGCGGCATCGTCTCGACGCCCGACGAGGCGGTCGCGCTCGCCGATCAGCTTGGCTACCCGGTGCTTGTCCGACCTTCATTTGTCCTGGGCGGCCGGGCGATGGAGATCTGTCGCGGTCCTGCTGAGCTGCGCGCCTTCGCGGCCGTGGCCAAGGAGATCTCGGGCAAGAAGCCGCTGCTGGTCGACAAGTACCTGGAAGGCGCCGAGATCGAGGTCGACGCCGTGTGCGACGGGCGAGACGTGCTCATCCCCGGCATCATGGAGCACGTCGAACGTGCTGGCGTGCACTCCGGCGACAGCATCGCCCTCTACCCGGCCCAGTCCCTGGATACTGAACAGCTTCAAACCATCGTCGACTACACCACGGCGCTGGGCAAGGGCCTTGGCGTGCGCGGCCTGTTCAACATCCAGTACGTGGTCTACGACCGACAGGTGTACGTGATCGAGGTCAACCCGCGCGGCAGTCGCACCGTGCCGTTCCTGTCCAAAGTGACCGGCGTGCCAATGGTCGACCTGGCCGTTCAAGTCGGCCTTGACGTTCCTCTCGCCTCACTTGGATACGGAACGGGCCTGTGGCCCACGCAGCCGCTTGTCGCCGCGAAAGCGCCGGTGTTCTCGATGTCCAAGCTGACCCAGGTCGACACCTATCTCGGGCCCGAGATGAAGTCGACTGGCGAAGTCATGGGCCTCGGTGTGACTGCCGAAGAAGCCCTGGGCAAGGCACTGATCGCCGCCGGCAGTGGCTTGCCTGCGCCAGGCGCTGCTGTCTTGTTGTCTTTGGCCGAGCGCGACAAAGACGAAGCGATGCCGTTGATCCGGCGCCTGGCCGAGTTGGGCTACGACCTGGTCGCGACCGAAGGCACGGCTGAGCGCGTGCGCTCCGAGTTGGGGCTGCCTGTCGAGAGTGTCACCAAAAAGCTGAACGATGGCCATCCGAACGTGCTCGACGTCATTCAGTCGCGGCGCGTCTCGGTGGTCGTGAACACCGTGACCGGTGACCGCCGGCCGCTGCGTGACGGCTTCCTGATTCGGCGTACCGCGACCGAGCGGCGCATCCCGTGCTTCACCAGCCTGGATACGCTGCGCGCGGCCATCGTCGGCGCGGGCCTTTCGGGCACCGTTGAAGTCAGGACGGTGCAGGAGTACCGCGCAGGCGCGCCGGCTCCGGTGCTGCCTGAGCGCCTGGCGCACTCAACGCTCGCACCTGCTGGCTGAGCAGTAGCAGAAACGCCCACGAGTATGCCGAGCCGATGCTGAGCCGTAATAGCGCCGAGGCATCGGCCCACTCCTGGGCCAGGACCCGCGGGACCAGCAGCAGCGCCGCGGCAACGCTGTAGGTCACGGTCCACGGGCGCTCGAAGAACAAGGGCAACAAGAATAGCCCGTAGCCTACCCATGCCAGCGGCGAGAACACGAGCATGGCTGTGAGTGCTAGGCCGTTCACGAGGGCTGGAGTTGTCGGTCGGAATCGGACGACGGCAGCAGCTATGGCGAGGAGGCCAACGATGTCGAGCGGCACTGCGAGTTGGTCCACGCCCAGGCGTGTCAACAGGCCGCCAAGGGCAGCATTCAGGGCCAGCGCGCCATTGGGCTCACGTCCGACTACCGCGAACCACTGCACATAGACGTTTGGTCCGAACACGAGCGCGGCAAGTGCGCATAGGCCGAGGGTTGTGATCGCCGCGATGATGGCTGCTCGTCGGCATCCTATGAAGAACAGCAGCGCCGCCCAGAACAGAAAGTTCGGCTTGACCGCCGCGACCGCGCCGATGAGCGCGCCACTCAACGCGGGCCGGCGCTGCACGAGGAGCCACGCAACGGTCGTAGGCAGGGCAAGCAGGGCATAGATCTGGCCGAGGGCCACTGTTTCCCAGAATGGCGCGGCCGCGACGGCCCACGCGAGCCGCAGCGGCGGCCCCGGAAAGCGCAGCGCGAGCAGGCCGACCAGCAGGGCCATGGCCACGACGGTGAACACAAAACACGCGCGACGTGCGCTGAGCGGATCCACCCCGGCCAATGGGGCGAACAGCAGCAGCGACGCTGGGGCATTGAGATTCACCGCGCGCGGGATGTCGAGCGTGTACGCCTCATACGGGTTCAACCCGCTCGCGGCCGCCTTGCCTGACAGGTAGAAGGACGCGAAATCACCCAGTGGCGGTTCCGCTCCCAGGAACGGCGTCCCCATCAATAGCACCGTCGCGTAGCCCGCGAGCAGGCATGTCACGACCATTTGAACGATCCGCCACCGCACGCTCATCCCCAGCATACGAACCTGGTCGCACCCGCCGAGCGGCACGCACCACCCATGACAAGCCAGGCTTCCGGTCCAGCGGAATGGCTCGTATAGTGGAGTTGGCCAGGATGGATGCTCCTTCCATGGCGTCGCCGGTCCGCTCGGCGGCGCGCTGGACTTCTCCGCACCCGACGCAGCCGTTGCGGCGACGCCGTCCTGCGCATGAGGCGCGCGGACCACGGCACGAGACCGGCGACCACGCGGAAACAACGCGGCGCAGACTCCGATCGCTAATCAGCCGCGCCGCCGTGCTGGCGATGGCCGTCCTGGCCCTGGCGGACGTCATTGCCGACGTCGCGCCACTGAAAACCCTGAGCTGGGGCCTCGCCACCGTCATGGCGGGCCTCGCCGCGCTCCTCGCAACAACAGCTGTAGAGCCAGCCAGGCTTGACCACGTCAAGCGCCGCTGGCAGTGGCAGGCGATCGCCAGCGCCAGCGTCATGTTCATGCTCATGGCGGGCGGCCCCGGCAGTCTCGGCAACGACCTGCTGTGGTTCACCATCGTCCTGGCGGCCGCCTGTGCGCTGGTGGCTACGGCAACCACCTACCGCGCCGAAAGCGCGTTTGGCACCGGCTCGCTGTGCCTGGTCCTCGACGCGGGCATCGTCGGCTTCACCGCGCTGCTCATCAGCCTGGCGATTGCCGGCCCCACGGCTGGCCCACCCGCGGCGGTCGTGTTGGGTGCCTTCGCCGCGGCCGGGTACGCGATCGCCGTCGCCACCCGGCGTACGGTGCGCCAGGATCCATACGGCGCCGACGCCCTGCTGCTGGCCGGCGTGGGCTTCTTGTGTCTGTACGTAGCCGGCATCGCCGCCGCAGACATGAATGTGCCGGTGCCCAGGTTCATCGCTGCCCCTGGGGTAGCGCTGTTCGGCGTACTCGCGCTTGCCCGGTCCGCCATAACAGGCAGAACGCTCCAGTTCGCGCTGCCGCCGGACCTCAAAACAGAGTCGCGCCTGCGCCTGATGCCTGCCCTGACCGCCGTCGGCGCGATCCTCGTCCTGTCGGCAGCGGAGCTCGCAGGCCACGGCACCCGAGCCAGTTTCTTCGGCATCATTCTGCTCTTCGGCCTGATCGTCACCCGCCTTCTCATCACCCTGGTGGAAAACCGCCATCTGGAACAGCGCGTCGAAAGCTCCGGCGTCTTCGAGGAAAAACTCAGAGACCTCGGCGGCGCGCTGATCGCCGCGCTCGACCGCAAAGACACGCTCGAGCTGGTGTGCCGCACCGCCCAGCTGTCGCTCAAGGCGGATTCAGTCATCCTGTGGATGCTCGACGCCGCCGCCGACGAGCTCGAAGCCGTAGAGGTGTTGAGCAGCAAACGCAGTTGGCTGCTCCACCGGCGCCTGGGCATGAACGATCCGTCGTCCGTGGCGGCCCGGGTCGCACACACCGGCTCCGCGGAGATTGTCGCCAACGTCACCAGCGCGAATCACAGCAATGCGTTCCTCAACGTCCTGTTGCACGCGCAAGCGCTCCTGGCCGTGCCCGTACTCCGCGCCAGCAAGGTGCAGGGCGTGCTCGTGTGCATCGATTCCCGCAACCCGAGCGCGTATGGTCCAGGCGAGCTCGCGCGGGCGGAGTTGCTAGCATCTCAGGTAGCCGTTGCGCTGGACAATGCCTATCAGCACGCGCTCCAGCGCCGTCGCGTCGACGAGCTCAGTGCGCTGTACCAGTTCGCACAGTCGGCGCACGCCGCGCTGTCACCGGCGGAAATCGTGCGCCAGCTGCTGCCGATCTTGAAGGAACGCCTCGGTTATACCTACGGCACGATCTGGCTACGCGAAGAGCCGAGCGGCTCGCTTCGTCTGGTCGCCGGCGATGGCCCGAGTGGTACGCCGCGTGGTCTGCGACCCTCGCCGCTCGCCACGCGCGCATTCACGACGGGCGAACCGGCCCGAGCCGGCCTCGACTGGGACAACGACGCCGACGCGCCGCCGCTGCCCCTGCGCCATGAGGGCGGCTCACAGCTGGCCGTACCGATGGTCCTGCAGCGGCGAGTCGTCGGCGTGGTCGATCTCGAAAGCCACCACCCGCGGGCCTATTCACCCACTGAGGAGCGACTGCTGGTCGCACTCGTGAACCATGCCGCGCTGGCGGTCGACAACCTGCACCTGCTCGAGGAAACACGCAAGGTCGCGGCGCTGCGCGAGCTCGACCGCATGAAGACCGAGTTGCTTGGCACCGTATCCCACGAGCTGCGCACGCCACTCGGCTCGATCAAGGGCTACGCAACGACCTTGCTGACCCACGGCAACCGACTCAAGCGGGACGAGCAGCGCGAGTTCCTGGAAATCATTGACTCGGAAGCGGACCGCCTGCGCGAGCTGATCGAAAACCTGCTCGACATGTCAAGGCTCGAAGCGGGTGTGCTGCGTATCGATCGCGAGCCGACGCGGCTAGGCGACATTGCGCGCGACGTCATTCGCAAGATCCAGTTGGCGACGCCGCACCACACGCTCGAGCTGGATTGGCCGGCGTCGGATCCGCGCGTGGCGGCCGATGCCCGACGGATCTACCAGGTCATGCAGAACTTGTTGACCAATGCCGTCAAGTACTCGCCCGAGGGAGGCACGATCACCCTGGCCGGTACGCAGGAACGGCACGACCTGGTGGTCTCTGTGCAGGATCAGGGGCTTGGAATGCCCGCCTCAGAGCTAGATAGAATCTTCGACCGGTTCCATCGCGTCGGTGGCGAGGTCGCGCGACGGATCGGCGGAAGGGTCTCGTGGACGCACACGGAGGTCGAATCTGGGCGGAGAGCGAAGGCGACGGCAAAGGCAGCGTATTCAAGTTCACGCTGCCCCTCCTGCCTGAGGCTGCACAAGTCACTGGTTCGAAAGGTGTCGATGACCACCAAAAAGCAAACCGTTCTCGTCGCTGATGACGATCCCCGTCTGCTGAAGTTAATCCAGCGCAACCTGGAGCTGGCCAACTATCGCGTCGTGACGGTGTCGGACGGGCCGAGTGTGTTGCGCCAGGCGGAGGCCGAAGAGCCCGATCTATACGTCCTCGACATCATGATGCCCGGCCTGGATGGCCGCGAAGTGACGCGCCGCTTGCGCGAGTTTTCGATCGCGCCCGTGTTGATGCTGACGGCGAAAGACACGGAAGACGACAAGGTGGCCGGCCTCGAAGCTGGCGCCGACGACTACTTGACCAAGCCCTTTGGCGCGCCCGAGCTCATCGCCCGCGTCAAGGCGCTCATGCGTCGCGCCAAGCAGTACACCCGCGAGGCCACCACGCCCTCCTTCTCCACGGGCGAGCTGACCGTCGACTTCTCGCAACACCAGGCTTTGCGCGGCGGCGCGCCTATCAACCTGACGCCGACCGAGTACCGCATCCTGGCTTACCTCGCCCGCAACGCGGGCCGTGTCGTGACCCAGGATGACCTGTTGACCAAGGTCTGGGGCCCGGCGTACCGGGACGAAGCCCACCTGCTGCGGGTCAACATCGCTCGCCTGCGTCAGAAGGTCGAGCCCGAACCGAGCGTGCCCAAATACGTGATCACGAGACCAGGCATCGGCTACAGCCTCGCGAGACAGGAAGAAAACGGCTCGGCCCCGTAGCACATTCGGGTCGGGGGGCCGCAGGCTCCCCCGACCCGGAGAAACGTGACACAGGCGTAGCGCTGGACGCCATCGTCGCAACGCGGACGTAGACCGCGACCTACCGTCGGGGGCACTCCTGGCGGAGGCACAGAACGCTCGTGATCGCCGATCCCAATTCAGGTCCAACAGCCACAACCACTGACGCTCCGCAAGCCCTGGAGGCCGAGGGCGTGCTCACCCAGACCGAGCTGTACCAGCTCACGCTCTACAAGTGGCGCTACTCGCTCGAGGCGTACGGGTTTGAAAACCATGAGGTCAAAGACCTCATGTTCTTGAAGTGGCTGCACGCCAGCCGCCGCGTTCAGCCTTAGCCGAACTTGTCCCGGCCTCCTGAACCCCACTACGCTGTGCGACAGGAAGCCACGTGGAAGAAGGACGGCTCGCGTATCGCGTCCGCACCGCCGAGTCCAGCGACGCCAAGCCGTTGCGCGACGCGATCGGCTCCACGCTTGCGCATCCCGACCATCAGGGACGCCGCGAAAGCTACAGCGGCGCAGCGAGTCGCGGCGACATCCTCGTCCTCGAGCGCTACGACCGCCCGAGCCACGATTGGCAGATCGCAGGCTTCGTCGAATGCCACATGCGTGTCGACGACAACCTGTCCATCCGCGACATCGGTACCACCGGCGACGAGCCGCAGACGGCCATCGCGCGCTATCTTCTCGACCAGGCCTTCAACTCGTTCAAGCCAGTCGAGGCTCAAGTCAAGATCAGGCGTGACGCCAGAGCCTGGCTCGATATCTTTCGGTCCATTCCCGGCTTCTTCCGCGAAGGCGAGGAATACCGTCGCCCGCACTATTGGACGATCTGGCGCTGGGATCGACAACACGCTCGTGAAGCCGAGCAACCCTCCCGCCCACCCGCGGCGGCGAGCCGGCCAACTCCACCGCGCCCACCAACCAACACCAGCGTGCCGCGGCCACCAGCCGGGCGCGCAAGCGATGGGCTCTCGCAACGTCGACGTGGTCCGCGTCCAGCCGGACCGCCTGGCCCTGCTCGACCGGCTGGACCCCGCCCTGGCGGACCCGCGCGGCGCCCACGTCGTCCCGCCAATCCGCGTTAGCCCGCCGTCCGCTCGATGATGCAGCCTGGGGACCACGGGCACACGGAGGGGAGCACTGGTCAATGAACGAGCGCATCGAGGAATTCCTCGCGTATCTGCTCGGCGAGCGCAGTCTGTCGCCCAATACCGTCGCGGCCTATCGCAACGATCTACTGCAGTTCGCGGACAACCTCGAGGCGCGTGCCGCCATTGAGGGCACCCCCAGCTTGGCGTTGTCGACCATCGACCGCGACCGCCTGAACCGCTACTTCCTGCATTTGCGCGATCGCGGTTACTCGGCTGCGTCGATCGCGCGCAAGATGGCCGCGGTGCGCTCCTTCTTCCAGTACCTGCACCGCAAAGGTGAGGTGCCGACCGATCCCACCGAAGGCATTGGCTCGCCCGAGGTGAAAAAGCCGCTGCCGCGCACCGCCCGGCCAGAGGACGTCCGCGCGCTGCTCGCCTTCTGCGCGCGCCGCGACACCCCCGAGGGCCAGCGTGATCTGGCCATGCTGCGCCTGCTGTGGGCGACCGGCATGCGCGTCGGCGAGCTCGTCACGCTGAACGTCGCCGACGTCAATCTGCACACCGGCAAGGTGCGCGTGGTCGGGCGCGGTAATCGCCTGCGCGAGCTGCCGCTCGACAGCGCGACCATCGACAGCCTGCGCGCCTACATCGGCGATGCGCGGCCCTTCCTTGTCCGCAACGCGCCCGCGGAAACGGCGCTGGTGGTCAACCAGCGCGGGCTGCGGCTCACACGCCAGGGCTTCTGGCTGATCATGAAAGGCATCGTGCGCGACGCTGGCCTGCCCTTGATGATCACGCCGCACACGCTGCGCCACTCGTTCGCGACGCTCCAGATCGGCGAAGGACTGGCCCTCGAAGAGCTGCGCCAGCTACTCGGTCACGCCAGCATCGCGACGACCCAGATCTACTCGCAGCTGGCGGGGCAATCACCGGATGTGGCGGTAACATCGCGGGCGTGACCCCCAGTCCGCCTCGGACTGCACCATCACTTGCCGAACGCGTCCTCGAAGCCGCGCAAACCATCCGCTCCGGCGCGACACTCTCGCCACAGGTTGCGCTGATCCTGGGCTCCGGTCTGGGAGATCTGGCCGATGAGATCCGATCGGCAACCGTTGTCCCATATGCCGAAATACCGCACTTCCCGCTGTCGACCGTGGTCGGCCATGCGGGTCAACTGGTGATCGGCACACTGGAAGGTGCCAGCGTGGTGGCCATGCGCGGCCGAGTCCACTACTACGAGGGTTACACCCTGCACGACGTCGCGTTTCCCGTGCGCGTCATGCGCCGCCTGGGCGCCGACACGCTCATCGTGACCAACGCCGCGGGCGGTCTCAACGAGACGTTTCGAACCGGCGATCTGATGGTGCTGACCGATCATTTGAATCTCATGGGCATGGCCGGCCAGAGCCCACTACTCGGTCCGAACGACGAGTCACTCGGCGTGCGCTTCCTGGACATGCTCGGCGCCTACGATGCCGAACTGCGCGCATTGGCGCATCGAGTGGCGCAGCAACAGGGGTTCACGCTTCAAGAGGGTGTCTATGCCATGGTCGGCGGACCAGCGTTCGAGACCATGGCCGAGATTCGCTTCCTGCAGCGCGCCGGCGCCGATGCCGTTGGTATGTCGACTATCCCCGAGACGATCGTGGCGCGCCACGAACGCATGCGTGTACTGGGTTTCTCGGCGATCACCGACATGGCCGTGGGCAGCGGTGCCACGACGGAGATCTCGCACACCGAGGTGCTCGCCGCGGCCGAAGAGATCAAACCGCGCCTGGTGGCGCTCGTCCGCGGCGTGCTGGCCAGTCTGCGCTGAAATGGCATGTCATTCCGAGCCTGCGAGGAATCTCGCCTGGCCGAAATTCGCATGATAGCGAGCGTCAGACTGGCGAGATCTCTCGCTGCGCTCGGAATGACACTACTGCTGCTGTGGCCGAGTACGACGCTGGCCGAAGGCCGCTCCGCCCCGAGTGAGATGGTCGATCGCCTGCTCCAGGCTGCGCTGCCTGGCCGCGACCCGCTCGACCTGGCGGTGCGCCTGCGCGGCATTCACGTGCCGACGATCAGCACGCCGCCGCCAAACGCAGCGCCGATTCCACTCGGGCGAGAGGACACGTTCTGGGTCCTCGATCAGCGCACGGCACAGCTCTTCCAGACCCGCGCAACGCTGCGCCTGGTCACCGATCACGCGTATTGGTTCGTCGAAACGGCGCTCGCCGAGCGCGCACCACAGGCCGACCTGGAACGCTCGGCCAGCGTGTTCGAGAAGAGCTCCTATCCGCTCATCCACAAGTACTTCGGCTCCGAGCCCTCGCCGGGCGTAGACGGCGATCCGCACATCGTGTTGCTGCTGGCCAACGTGCCTGGCGTGGCCGCTTACTTCGCGAGCGCCGACGCGTATACGCGCGAGCTGAACCCGCGCTCGAACGAGCACGAGATGATCTACGTCAACTTGAACGCCCTACGGCCTGGTCAGCAGGGGTTCGACTCGACCGTCGTCCACGAGCTGCAGCACATGGCGCACTTCGCGCGCTGTCCGAACCAGGAAGGGTGGATCGACGAGGGCGCCTCCGAGCTCGCGATGCGCGTGGCCGGCTACGACTCGAGCCCGCCCGCTGCTTTGATGGCGCAGCCCGGCATTCAGCTCAATGCTTGGAGTCCGAGCGCGGGGTCCGACCTGGTGCGCCACTACCAGGCGTCGTACCTCTTCCTGCGCTACGTAGCCGAACGCGGCGGCGGCTGGGACGTCTTGCCGCGGCTGTTCGAGTCGTGCACGCGCGGCGAAGGGCTGTTTGCGGATTTCCTGAAACGCGAGCCGCTGGCGCCCGACGTCGAGAGCCTGTTTGCCGACTGGGCCGTGGCCAACCTGGTCCAGGACCCCAGCGTTGGAGATGGCCGATATAGCTACGCCGGAGCAACGTTCCACACCAGCGTCACAGGCACCGCCACAACGGGCTCCCCATTTCTGGGATCGGTGCCGCAGTATGCGCCGAACTACATTGACCTGACACCGGGCGCGAACAGCGTCAGCTTTGCTGGTGATGTCACGGTGCCGCTGATCGACGCCGCGACCGACGGCGGCGCGTGGTGGAGCAATCGTGGCGACAGCCTCGACTCAAATCTGACACGGCACCTTGACCTGACCTCGGTGGCCGAGGCGACGTTGCGCTTCCAGGCCTGGTACGACCTCGAGAGCCAGTTCGACTTCGTGTACTTGAGCGTCTCGCGCGATGGTGGCCAGACCTGGCAGATGCTGAACGGCCGTGCCAGCGTTGCCGACCGCGCCACCGGCAACAACTTTGGCGTCGGCTGGACCGGCTCCAGTGGCGCTGACTGGATCGACGAGCAGGTCGAGCTTACGCCATTCGCCGGTTCAGAGGTGCTGCTGCGGTTCGACTACGTGACCGACCAGAGCTACACCGGCCAGGGCTTCGCCATGCGCAACGTTGCTGTCCCCGAGCTTGAGTTGTCCGAGCCTGGGGCAGGCTTGGACGCGGCCTGGACCGCCGAAGGCTGGGTTCGCGTCGACGCGCCAATCCCGGAACGCTGGAACCTGCGCCTCGTCAGTTGGACCCCCAGCGGCACCAGGGTCGACCGCATCGGCGTAGCCCTGGACGGCACTGCCACGTTTCCACTAGACCCCACCGCCACGCGCAGCACGCTCGTCATCGCCCCAACAGCACCAAGAACGCTGGTACCAGCGAACTACTCGCTGACACTAACCCCTAACCCCTAACCCCTAGCACACGTGCTTGCCCCGGCGCAGGACGCCGCAATCCAACCGGGGCCGCGCCAGCGTGAAACCCGGGTAGAGGGGGCAGGCGCCCCCTCCGGCGCGCAGCGCCGAGCCAAACCCGAAAGCTCTACTTCCCGGTGGACTTGTTGTACTTATCGATCGACGTCGTGATCTCCTCGGCCGCCGCGTTGAGGGCTTGCGTAGAGGTCTCCTGGCCGAGCAGGACACTCTCGATGGCCTTCTGCACGCGCGAGCGAGCCTCAGGGAACACGCCGATTACCGCACCCTGTGTCATCCGATTGACGGGCGCCGCCCGAATCTGGTCAACGGCCGTCAGGAACTGCGGGTACTTGCCTGCCCACTCCTTCGACGGCGGCTCGTTGTAGGCCGCCTTGCGGATGGCGTAGTAGCCTGTGTCGGACTGCCACTGCGACTGCACGGCCGGCGACGTCACGTATTTGACGAACTCCCACGCCGCTTGCTGCTCAGGCGCCGGTCGGCTTTTCAACAGGTAGACGCTGGCGCCACCAATGATGTTGCCGCCATCAGCCGGCGTATTGTTCGGCCGCGGATAGAACCCCGTACCCACCTCGAACTTACCCTGAGCATTGGTAATATGCGCCCGCAAACGAGCAGTGCTCTCGACGTACATGGCCACTTTACCCGCGTCGAACGACTGCGCAGCGAGGTCGTTGCCCGTCGGTGCTTGGCCTGGATTGAAGAACCAGCCGCCGTCAATGCCAGCTTTCCAGAAGTCGACGATCGCACGACCCTTGTCATCGTTGTAGACGACTTTGGTTGCGCGCCCGTCACGACCATTGCCCTGGTCGGCGTACAACCCACCCGAAACGGCCATCCATTGTTCGAATAACCAGCCGTAGATCGAAACGCCAAAGCCGTAGCGCTTCTCGTTACCGGTCCCGCGCGTCAGCTTCTTGGCGTAGTCGGTGACTTCGTCGAACGTCTTGGGCGGTTTGCCAGGATCGAGCCCAGCTTCCTTGAAGGCGTCCTTGTTGTAGTAAAGGATTGCCGACGACGCATTGAACGGCATGCTGTACAGCTTGTCGGTCACCTTGTAGTAGTTCAAAACGGCTGGCTCGAGGTCGGAGACGTCGAACTGATCGCGATCGATGAAGTCCTGGATCGGCACGATCTCGCCGGAGTCGATCATGAACCGCTGGCCGATGTCGTAGACCTGGATCAACGCTGGCGCGCTGTTCGAAGCAAGCGCTGTCTTGAGCTTGGCCAACGCGTCGTCGTACGTGCCCTGAAAGACTGCCTCGACCTGGATCTTGCTCTGGCTCTTGTTGAAGCCTTCGACGATGCGATTGACCGCGTCGCCGTTCACCCCGCCCATGGCGTGCCAGAACACGATCTTGTTGGCCGGCTCGGTGTTCTTGGCTGGCACAGCGGCCTGCTGGCTCCCGCTCCCGCCCGGTGCGCCCGGCACACACGCTGTGCCGACCAGCGCAATGACGCTGAGAAATGCGGCGATTCGTTTCACGAAAAGAATGCTCCTTCCCTATCCCTTGACTGCGCCAGCCGTCAGCCCGCGCACGAGCTGCCGTTGACCCAGCAACAGCAGCACGAGCGTTGGCAGCACGACCAGCGTCACCCCGGCCATGATGTTGCCCCAGCGCAACGTTTCCTCGAAGCGCAGGCTGGCGATGCCCACTTGCGTCGTGCGCATAAGTGGTTGATTGGTCACCAGAAGCGGCCAGAAATACTGGTTCCACGTCGATAGGAATGCGTACACCGCCAACGTCGCCAGCGCCGGCCGCGACAGCGGCACGACGATCCACCACAAGAAGCGGAACTTACTCGCGCCATCGACAACAGCGGCATCGAACAGATCGCGCGGCAGCTGCAGAAAACTCTGGCGCAACAGGAACGTGCCGAACGCGGCGGCCATAAACGGTACGGACAAACCTTGATACGTGTCCAACCAGCCCAGGCTACGAATGGTCATGTAGTTGGGAATGATCGTAGCTTCGAACGGCACCATCATCGTGCTCAAGAACAGTAGGAACAGCAAGTTCTTGCCGCGGAACGCCAGAAACGAGAACGCAAACGCCGCCAGGCTGGCCGATATCAGCTGGCCAACTACGACCAGCGCCGAGGCTATAAAACTGTTCAAGATGTAGCGCATGATTGGAATCTGTGCCAGAACACGCTGATAGTTGTCCAATTGCGGCCGGGTTGGCAGCAATGGCGGTGGAAAGCTGGAGATCTCCCCATCAGACATGAAGCTATAACTAAAGGCAAGCAGCAGCGGCAGTGCCACCAGGAGTGAAGCCAGCACCAACAGTGCGTATTTAGCGAGCTTCACTGGTAATGGACGAAGCGCTCGACGTAGCGAAACTGGACGATCGTGAGCACCAGGATCAAGACGAACAACACCATCGCCTGGGCGCTGGCATAGCCGGTCAGAAAGTTCTGAAAGGCATCCAGGTACAGGCTGTACACGAGCGTACGCGTGGAGTCGACCGGCCCGCCACGTGTGAGCAGGTGAATTTGTGTAAACGCTTGGATGCCGTTGATCGTGCCCACGACGCCCAGGAAGAACAACGATGGCGAGAGCAGCGGCACGGTCATGTGGCGGAAGGTGTCCCAGGCGACGGCCCCGTCGATGCGCGCGCTCTCGTACAACTCTTCGGGAATGCTCTGCAGGCCCGCCAGCAGCACGATGATGTTGAAGCCCAGCGTGAGCCAGATACTGGTCAGGGCGATGCCGACGATCGCCACGCTCGGGTCGGTCAGCCACTGTGGTCCGGGTATGTGGATCACGCCCAATGCGTAGTTCAGCAGGCCCAGCGCTGGGTTGAGCAGGAGCAGCCAGATCAAAGAGCCTACGGCGGCCGAGACGGCGATGGTGCTCGCCATCATGGTCCTGAATACGTTGATCGCTTTCAATCGCTGATTGACCAGCACCGCCAATACCAGCGCCAGCGCGATGCCTGGCGGCACCGTGTACACGACGTACAGCACCGTGGCGCGCATGCCGTTCCAAAACGTTCCTGAGCGGAACAGCTCTGTGTACTGATCCAGTCCAGCAAAGCTGGTCGGGTTACCAAGTGGGTTGGTGTTGTAGAGGCTCAGCACCAGGCTGCGCACCAGCGGAATGAACACGAAGGCCGCGAACAGCACCAGCGACGGCGCCAGGTACAACAGCGCTTCGCCGACCTCACGCACCTGTTGGCGTGTCAATCCGCCAAAAGCGGCGAGCCCGCGCGGGCGCACCAGTGGACGCGCAGGGGATGCCTCGACCGCCATGCGCGGGCAAGTCTACTGCGAGACCGCGCATTGGCGCGAAGGCCTTCGTTCCTTCCTTTACCGCGTTCCAGGGTTACCCGCCGAAGGCGGAATGCTTCTGCGAATCGGGGGTTCCGCCAGGTGGCGCGTTCGACGCCCTGGCCGCCTGACGGCGTCCACTTCCACCTCCCGTCGCACTTCCCACCCCTGTCGCCAAGGCAGCGCGCGCAGCGCCGCTGAGGACGGCTCCTCGCCCAACTAGCGGCGGCGGTGCGCCTCTTCGACCGTCTCGAGCTCTGGCTCGGGCAGCACGAGCCACAAGAACGTGAGCGTGTAGAACGCGATCACAGCCGCGAGCATCTCCAGAGCCGGGGTCATCTAAAACACTCTAACGTAGCTTGAACTGGTCAACGTACTTGCGCGTCAACTCAATATAGAAACGTCCAGTTTCGACGGTTTCCTGTATGTCCGTGCTTTCGCTGAACTCATTCCACGTCTCAACCGCCAGAATATGCCGTCCACTCACGACCGCTTGCTGCAGGTCACGCTCGTAGCGCGCGCCACCTTCGCGGTCGACGTCGAAGCAGTTCCGTTCCGGCCCTCCCGTGCAGTACTGGGTGTTCTTGAAGCCCGGGCCGACCTGGGCAACGGTCAACTCCGGCGACGGGTTGTAGCCGAATGGCGCCGCACCCCACGCATACAGGCCGTCCGACACAACAGGTGCCACAGGCTCGATACCTTTGCTCTCCTGCCACTGCGACTCGCGCACGATGAACGGCCGCAGGCCCCCGAAGTCCTGCGCAAAGCGATCGCTCACGTAGTCCAGCGACGACTGGTCGAAGGCGCTGATCCAGATCGTGTCGTACAGCCAGACCACCGGTCGGCCATCGATGGCGGCCCAATAGCGCGGCGGAATGCGCGAGTAGAAGTCGCGCACATTGACGTAAAAGTACTCTTTGCCGGACGGCGAGGTGAGGTCGGCATTGGCCAGGATGGTCGTGTCGTAGAACATGCCCAGCTGGAGCGTTTTCACCGCGTCCAGAGCCTCGACCATGGCCGGAATGCCTTCGGTACTCCAGTAGTGCGGCGAGGTTGGCCCGGTCGTCCGCCCAGGGTGGCCTGGCTCGCCCCAGTAGACGGGCAACACGAAGTCGAACCCAGCGTCGAGCATGTCGCTGAATTCGCGCCGATGCGTCGCCGGCAGCAAGAAGCTGTATTGAGCAGGGTCAGGCGGAATGTGGAAGCGGCCGCTGAACCGCGCCCGCCGATCGGGATCGGTCAGGTCGTGCCAATAGAAGTAGTACGTTGTCGCCAGGTATTGCCCCGACGAAAAGCTGCGCAAGGTGAAGTCGGTCCAGCCCGGCGTAATGTAAGGGCCGCGGACGGCCCATTCGTTGTTGCCAGGGTCGCGGGCAGGTCCGCCCGGCCGCAGTTGCTCGAACGCCGTCGTCGGCGTCGGTGCCCCCGGCGGCACCAGGTTGGACTGGCCCGGATATCCGGCCGGTGCCTCCTGGGCAGCGAACACCGCCAGCGCCAGCGCCACGGCCGCGATCTGCCACATCGCCGTACGGGGTAGTCTATGTGCGAAGCCCACGGCCGTCAGATAAATGGCCCTATGGCCGCGAGGCAACCCTGACGGCCTGGCTGCTGACGGCTGAAAGCTGATAGCTCGTAGCCTTAACGCCACATGACCGCACCTGCAATTGATTGGGACCGCGCGATCGGCGAAGCCACCGACATCCTGTCGCGGTATGTGCGCATCGACAGCTCGCATCCCCGCGGGCGGACCGTGGAAACAGCAGCATTGTTCGCCGATCATCTGTCCGCCGACGGCATCCCGTACCGCATCTACGAATCGCCCGAAGAAGGCAAAGTCAACCTCGTTGCGCGCCTCGAGGCAGCGCAGCCCGCGGGTAAGCCGCTGCTGCTGAGCAACCACATGGACGTGGTCCAGGCGGTCGCAGCTGACTGGCGTTTCGACCCCTACTCGGGCGAAGTCGCCGACGGCTACGTCTACGGCCGCGGCGCGCTAGACATGAAAGGCATGGGCGTCATGGAGCTGATGACCATGCTGCTCCTCAAGCGCCACGGCGCAGAGCTCAAGCGCGACCTGATCATGCTGTGCAACTGCGACGAGGAGATCGGCAGCCCGATGGGTGCGCGCTGGATGGTCGAGAACCACTTCGCCGACCTCGACCCCGAGTTCGTGCTCGACGAGGGCGGCTCAGGCATGCGCGGCTTCTTCAGTCTGGGTGACGCCTTCGAGATCTCTGTCGCCGAGAAGCGGGCCGTGCGCCTGCGCCTTGTCGCGCGCGCCGAGCCTGGCCATGCCTCACAGCCGTGGGCGGAGGCGGCCACGCATCGACTGGTGACCGCGGCGCACAACATTCTGACCCAGCTGCCGGAGGACCGCGAGTGCCCACCGGTGGCTGAGATGATCAAGCGCCTCGGCGGCGACGTTGCCCGACGCGAAATTGCCGCCAAACGCGCGTCGATGCCGCTGCTGCACGACACCGTCAGCCTGACCATGCTCAGCGGCGGCTACAAGATCAACGTCATTCCTGAGCAGGCCGAAATGAGCTTCGACTGCCGGCTGCTGCCTGATACGGATGCGCGCGCATTCGTCTCGAACCTGGAGCAGGTGGTCAACGATCCTGGTGTGAAGTTCGAAGTCACGTGGCCCGACGCCGCGCCGGCTACGGCGCCATGGGACAACCCGCTGTTCAAGGCGGTCGAAGCTGCGTGTAAAACGCACGCCCCGGACGCCGTGGTCACGCCATCGATCTGCGTCGGCGGTACCGATGCGCGCTACTTCCGCCAGCGTGGCGTGCCTGCGTATGGTCTGGTGCCGTGCCTCTTCGATGCCGAAGACCTCAAGGGCTACCACGGCATCGACGAACGCCTCTCTGTGGAGAACCTTCGCCTCGGGACTAAGATAATCCACGATGCGGTGCTGAACTGCGTGACTTGAGCATGTATTTCAAACAGTTCCTGCACGACGAAACCGGCTGCGCCTCGTACTTTCTCGCCTCGCGCCAGTCACGCGAAGCTGCCGTTGTCGATCCGCAGCTCGAGATTCAGCAGTACCTCGACCTGGCACACGAGCGCGAGTACACGATCACCGACGTTATCGACACTCATCTGCATGCCGATCACATCTCGGGCAACCGCGCGCTCAGTGCTGCGACGAATGCGCGCTTGTGGCTCCAGGAGTCCGCCGATGTGCGCTTTTCCTTTAATGGACTACGTGATGGCCAGGAGCTGCACCTCGGCCAGCTGATCATCAGCGTCGTCCACACGCCCGGCCATCGGCCCGAGTCGGTCTGTTTGCTGGTCACGAACCCACCGCGGAGTCCTGAGCCGAGCATCGTCTTGAGCGGGGACACTTTGTTCGTCGGAGATGTCGGCCGGCCCGATTTCGGCGGACCCGACGGCGCGCGTGCGCAGTTCGACAGCATCCGCCGACTCTTGCAGCTCCAGGACTACATCGAGGTCTTTCCGGCGCACTTCGAGGGTTCGTGCGGCAAGGGCATGTGTGGCCGACCGAGTACGACCATCGGCTTCGAACGACGCTTCAACCCAGTGTTGCAGCTCTCGCCCGAGGACTTCCTGCACACGACCGAGGACACGCCCGCGCGACCACTGAACATGTCGGCCATTCTCGCCACCAACCGCGGCGAGGCGGATTACGCGTGGGCAATGCCGCGCGATCACCTCGACGTGACCGACATCGACCCTCGGGTTGCGCCCGACTGGCTGCGTCGATCCCAGGCGCTCGTGCTGGATGTGCGCGAGCCCGCCGAATATACGAGTGGACACATCCCGGGCGCAGTGTCCATCCCACAGTTCGACCTGGCCTTGCAGCTCGACCACATTCCGCGCGACCGCGAGATCCTGGTCGTCTGTGAAGGCGGCACAAGATCGGTCCGCGCCGCGCGCTTCCTCAAACAGGTCGGCTATGACCGCGTCACCAACCTCAGCGGCGGAACATCAGGCTGGTGCGCCGCGGGCCACGCCGTCGAAGCCTGAGCCCGTCAGCTTCCGCTCCCGCTCCTCCCTTGCCCTGCCGCCGGTTCCTGCCCGTGCCGCCGGTTGCCTCCGGTTCCTCCCCGGAAAATGGGAACGCGCCGGATCGCGCGCGCCAGCGCGACGACTGACTAACGCAGCCAGAGCGACGGCGCCTAGCCGCCGATCCACTTCCCGAAGGGAACGTGGCGGGGGCGGCGGTTTACCATTGGCCGCGATGGGCCAGCTCACGCCTGAAACGCTGATTTACGACGCCTCCGCGGCCGTCGACCCGCAGGTCTCGCCCGACGGACGCCACATCGTCTACACCGTCGCCAAAGCCGACCGTGCGACCGACCGCGGCACCAGCCAGGTATGGCTCGCGGCCATCGATGGCTCCGACGCCCGCCGCATCAGCGGCGCAGGCGACAGGAACCGCGAAGCCCGCTGGTCGCCTGGCGGAAAGGCGATCGCATTCGTCTCGGACCGCGTCAAAGACACCAGCGGCATCTACGTCTTGCCGATCGACGGCCCAGGTGAAGCGCGCGAGCTGACTCGCCACAACCAGGCTATCGGCCAACTCGATTGGTCCCCCGATGGCCGTTCCATCGCGTACGTGACGACATTCGACCCAGATAATCCGAACGAAGACCCAGCGCCGAAAACATCGAGAGTGCGCGTCACACGCAGGCTGGATTACAAGCAGGACAACCGCGGCTATCTCAACGACGTACGCTCGCAGGTCTTCGTCGTCGACGTGCAATCGGGCGAGCGCAAAAAGCTGACCAGCGCCCTGGAGGACCACTGGTACCCGCAGTGGTCGCCGGACGGCCGCACCGTCGCGGCGCGCATCTCGACCGACAACGGCATTTACTCGCAGATCGGCCTGATTGACGTCGAAAGCTGCCGCACCAAACGCGTTGGGCCACCACAAGGCACCGTCGGCGTCTGGTCCTGGTCTCCGTCAGGTGACCGCGTCGTCTTCGCCGGCGACACCGAGCCAACGGCCCAGAGTGACTTCTTCATCTACGACGTCGCGTCCGAGTCGACGAAACGGCTAACCACGGATCTGCAGTGCCTGCCCGAAGCCGGCTTCCCGACCATTTTGGGCCCGTCCCAGCCTGTCTGGCTGAATGACAATACGATCCTGTTCCACGCGGTCCGCGCCGGCCAAAGCGGCCACTACAGGTTTGACGTCGAAACGGCCGAAGTGGACATCGAGCGTGGCACGCAGGCGCTCAACGCCGGGTTCAGCGTCGACACAGCAGCACGGTACGTCGTGCAGTCCCACAGCAGCCTCGAGAGCATGGCCGAAGTCGCTGTTTACGATCGGCAATCGAATCAACGCACCGTGGCAACAGCGCTGAACACCGCCCTGCTGGAGAATGCCAAACCCGCGACGTGGGAGCGCTTCGACGTCGACCGCGACGGTACCGTCACCGAGGCCTGGCTGCTCAAACCCGCGGACTTCGATGCACGGAAGAAGTACCCGCTAGTCCTCGACGTGCACGGCGGTCCGCACAGCTACTACGGCTACAGCTTCCAGGCCGTCCAGCAAGCCCTGGCCAGCCACGGCTTCCTGATTGTGTATTCGAACCCACGCGGCTCGGGTTCGTATGGGCGCGACTTCGCACAACAGGTGCGCGTCAATTGGGGTGGCGAGGACTACCGCGATCTTATGGCCGTGGTCGACACTGTCCTCGAGCGACCGTATGTGGATGCGAATCGCACCGGCATCTGGGGCTACAGCTACGGCGGGTTCATGACCGCGTGGACGATCGGCCAGACGGACCGCTTCAAAGCGGCCGTGTGCGGTGCGCCGTGTTTCGACCTCGAGTCGATGTACGGCACGAGCGACATCTCGCACGCGTGGGGACCCTACCAGTGGGGTGGGAAGCCGCATGAAGCGAGCGAAGCCTTCGCGGCGCACTCGCCGTCAACCTTTGCGCATCGGGCCAAGACACCCACCCTCATCGTGCAGGGCGAAGCAGACGATCGCTGCCCGATCGGTCAGGGCGAGCAGATGTTCGTGGCGCTCAAGCAGGCCGGCTGCGAGGTCGAGTTCGCTCGCTACCCGGGTGGCTCGCACGCCATGCTGCGCGTCGGCCCGCCATCACATCGCGTCGACTTCCTCGGGCGCGTCCTCGGCTGGTTCCAGGATCACCTGGGCGGACCTGCCTGACCCAATGTTGACGGCTCCAGCGCGGGCGCTGGGCGCATTGCAGGCCTTCGTCGACACATCGCTGGATGACGCGCTCGCCGGCGCCGAGGATGTGGCTGCCGCCCAATCGCGGGCCGTCGCGCTGTTCCACTCTGTCGCCGCCGACGTCCCCGCCTACCGGGCCTTCTTGCGCGACCACGCCATCGAAGCAACCTCCGTCCAGACCTTTGACGACTTTCAGCGCCTGCCCCTGGTCGACAAGCGCACCTACCTCTATAAGCACCCGCTGGCCGCCCTCTGCCGTGGCGGCAAGCTAGAGGCGTGCGACATGGTCGCCGTGTCATCGGGCTCCACCGGCCAGCCGACATTCTGGCCACGCTTCGTCTCCGATGAGCTACCGGTGGCGCGTCGCTTCGAGCAGGCCTTCTTCGACAGTTTTCGCGCCGACAGCCGCTCGACACTGGCCGTCGTGTGCTTCGCCCTGGGCACCTGGGTCGGCGGCATGTATACGGCGCAGAGCTGCCGCCACCTCGCAACGCGCGGCTATCCGATCACGGTCATCACACCCGGCAACAACAAGACCGAGATCCTGCGTGTGGTGCGCGAGCTTGGCCGTTCGTTCGAGCAGGTCGTGCTGCTCGGCTATCCGCCATTCCTCAAGGACGTCGTCGATACCGGGCTGGCCGAAGGTGTCGACTGGTCAAGCCTACACGTGAAGCTCGTCACCGCGGGCGAGGTGTTCTCCGAAGCGTGGCGCACCCTGGTCAGCCAGCGCCTCGGCTCTGACGAGCCCATGCTCGATTTGGTGTCGCTGTACGGCACCGCCGACGCGGGCGTCCTGGGCAACGAAACCCCGCTCAGCATCTGTATCCGGCGCTTCCTGGCCGAACGGCCGGATGCCGCGCGAGCGCTCTTCGGCGAATCGCGCCTGCCCACGCTGGTCCAATACGATCCGCGCTCGCGCTTCTTCGAGGCGATTGATGGGACGCTGCTGTTCTCAGGCGACAACGGCATTCCACTGGTCCGCTATCACATCGCCGACTCTGGCGGCCTCGTCGACTACGCCGACATGCTGGCCTTCCTACGCCAGTACGACTTCGATCCGGTAACGACCGTGCGCCGCGCAAGCGATCGGGGCATCAGACCGCTGCCCTTCGTATACGTTTTCGGTCGCGCCGACTTCACCGTGTCCTACTTCGGCGCCAACGTCTACCCCGAGAACGTGACCGTCGGGCTCGAGCAATCGCCAGTGGATCAGTGGGTCACGGGCAAGTTCGTGATGCAGGCGCGCGAGGACGATGAGCGCAATCGCTACCTATCGATCGTCGTAGAGCTTGGCCCAGGCATTCCAGCTACCGCCGAGAAGGTGGATACCATCGCCGATTCCGTGCACCACCACCTGTTGCGCTTGAACAGCGAGTTTGCCCATTATGTGCCTCCGGAGCGTCAGCGGCCGCGCATCGAGCTTGCGCCGCTCGGCCACCGCGAGTACTTTCCTGTCGGCGTCAAACACCGCTACACGCGGCGTTAGGCGTGGTGACTACGGTGGCTGACAGGTCCATGGTGGTCGTCGTCGACGACGAGCGCGCCTTCGCCGAGATCCTGGTGGGGATGTTGCGCGAGGAGGGCTACCTCGTCGAGCGTGCCCACGACGGGCGGCAGGCGCTCGCGGCCATCGCCGCAAGCGCCGACTCGCGCCTACGCGAGCCGAACGTCGTCTTCCTGCGCAAGCCGCTGGACTTTCCCGAGCTGCAGCGGCTCGTCCAGTCGCTGCTCGACCGCATAACCACATCGGTTGCATGAGCGCAGCGGCAGCCTGGCGCTACCACGACGCCACCAAACACTCGCTGGCCAGCCTGCGCGCAAACACGCATCAACTGGACTGGGCAAACCAGCCGCTGCCCTTCAAGATCTACACGAGTCTCGAGCCGATCACCTTGCCCCGTGAGTACGTGCGCTCCGAGGTTGTCGATCGAGCCGCTCTAGCCCGTATCTGCTTCTACGCTAACGGCATCACGCGCGTGCTGCGCCGCCGCGGCGGGCAGATGCCTTTCCGCGCCGCGGCCTGTACCGGCGCGCTGTACCACATCGAGCTGTACGTGGTCTGCCAGGACGTGCCCGACCTGGCGGCGGGTGTCTACCACTACGGTGCGCACGACCACGCCTTGCGGCAGCTGCGCGCCGGAGACTTTCGCGCCGCGCTGGTCGATGCGACGGGTGCCGAGCCGCACGTCGTGCAGGCACCGGCCGTCATCGTGTGCACGAGCACGTTCTGGCGCAACGCCTGGAAGTACCAGGCGCGTGCGTACCGTCACAGCTTCTGGGACAGCGGAACCATCCTGGCCAACCTGCTCGCCGTCGAGCCGACGGCGTCGATCGTCGCGGGCTTCGCCGACGATGCCCTCAATCAACTGCTCGATGTTGATGCCGCCCATGAGGCTGCCATATGCCTGGTGCCCATCGGCTCCGACGCGTCTGCGCCCGGCGCCGCCCCCGCCATGCCCCCACTCGGCCTTCCAGTCCAGCAGCTCTCACGCACCGAGGTCGACTACCCGGCCATCACGGAGATGCACGCCGCATCATCTCTGCCGGACGGCGCCGCCGCCGCCCGCTGGCGTGCCAGTCTCGCGTCGGCGCCTGACCCATGGACGGTGCCTGGTCCGCCGATCGAGGAGGTCATCACGCGCCGCGGCTCGTCGCGTCGCTTCAGCCGCGCCGCCATCGGCCGTGACCAACTCGACACCATCCTCGCCGCGGCCACGGCACCTATCCCAGCCGATTGGGGCCAGCGACTCACCACTCCCTACCTCATCGTCAATGCCGTCGATGACCTCGACGCTGGCAGCTACGTCTTCGATGGCGATCTCCAACCCTTGCGGACCGGCGATTTCCGGGACATCGCTGGCTTCCTGGACCTGGGCCAGGAGCTCGCCGCCGACGCCGCGGTCAACGTGTACTCCCTCGTCGATCTGCACCACGTGCTTGCCCGACTGGGCGATCGTGGCTACCGCGCCGTTCAGCTCGAAGGTGCCGTCGAAGGTGGCCGGCTTTACCTGGGGGCGTATGCCCTCGGCCTGAGCGCCACCGGCTTGACCTTCTTCGACGATGACGTGACCCGCTTCTTCTCGCCGCACGCGGCCGACCAGAGCGTCATGTTCCTAACGGCGATCGGTGTGACACCAAATCGAACGCCAGCTCCGTCACGGGATGTCTAACCAACCGTCGCCTAACCTTGTAGGAATGTTCTGTTGATCTTGGTGGGCCGGGTACGTGCCGTGCGTTTTGTCCGTACTCGAGGCCAATGCGTGGTCCAGGCCGCAGCCAAGGAGGAGAGTGCGGCATATGTTTCGACGTTTTTCGTGGCGCGAATGTCCAGGTCGTATGTCTGAACGACGCGCTCAATCAGAACGACGTGCGCATCCTTCAGGCATACGCCTAGAACACGTTCACGCTCAGAGGCGCTCGCGGGACGCAACAAGGCCCGCGAGCGCCAGCGCGACATTGCACATGTCATACGCCTGCTGCGCATCTTCGGCGACGTAGCGCACCGCACGATCGCCACAGCGTTCGACGCGCGGGATACGCACCGTTGCCGCCGCCATCGACGAATCGCCGAACACCATCTCCAGCGAAACGGGCGCCTCGAGGACAAACGGCTGCATGTCGCTGACGCGCTCTACCGCCCGACATGCCGCCTGTTGAATGCGCTCCAACGCCACCGCCTGCGCCAGACAGCGCGCTGTAAAGCGATCGAGCGCGTATTTGACCACGGCTGTTTCGATGTGCGGCAGCCAGGTCCGGGTCTCGTCACAGATCACGTCGTCGCCGGTAACCAGCGCTACGGGCACGCCATGCTGGCCAGCCACGGCCGCGTTGAAGCGCGCTTCGCTCGCCGGCTCGCCGTTCAGCCGCACGTCCCACAGCACATTCGGGCCCGTGAACGTGTGGCTCAAGACGCCCCGACCGTCGGCGGCGCGCGCGTGGTAACCGACGAAAAAGACCGCCCCGTACGTCGCATCCACGTCGCCCAGCATGAGCGAGGGTCGGTTCTCGTAGCCACGGATGAGCTCGGCCCGCGCATCGAGCTGCTCCCAGACCAGGTTGAGCATGCCATCGTGGGCATCGGCGACCACGACGTCGGTCGCGCCACCCTCGAACGCGCCTGCGATCGCGGCGTTGGCATCGGCGGTCATCCACAGTCGGGCGCGCTCGTAGTCATCGCCCTTGCCCGCGCCGGGCGGCCAGCCCGTAGCCGTCTCGCGGCGTGTGGCCACGCCTGAGATGCCCTCCATGTCCACCGAGATCAACACCTTCACGAGCGCCAGCGTACCCCGCGCGGCTCAGGCGTGAACGGTCAAAGAGGGTCGGGGAGCCGGGACTCGAACCCGGGACCTCCGCGTCCCGAACGCGGCGCGCTACCAGGCTGCGCTACTCCCCGAAAGAGCGTTCGACAAGTGTACTCAAGCGGTCTCGGCGGCTGCCACCTCAGGTGCGCGCCTTCAGCTTGGACTTGGCTTCGGTCCATAGCGCCAGAAGGTCGGCGTGGGGCATGTCGGACAGCTGCGCGTAGCCGCGTTCCGAGGCAAGCTGCTCCATCAGCTGGAACCGAGTCGTGAACTTGCGGTTGGCTGCGCGCAGCGCCTCTTCGGGATCGATGCCGTCCTGCCAGGCCAGCTTGGCGATGATCCACAACACGTCGCCCAGCTCTTCTTGCCGCTCGTCGAGCGATGCTGCTTCGAGCAGCTCCTGGAGCTCTTCGCGGACCTTGTCCACGGTGCCGTTACGGCTCGGCCAATCGAAACCAGCTTTGACTGCCTTGCGGCCGAGCTCAGCGGCTTGTTTCAGGCCAGGCAGGCTGCGCGGCACACCGTCGAGGGCCGAGCGCAGCGGCGCATCGCGTTTCTCGGCTGACTTCAAAACCTCCCAGTTGCGCACGACGTCCGACGGCCCAGTGACCTGCACCGAGCCAAAGACGTGCGGGTGGCGTCGCACCAGCTTGGCGCTGAGCGTGCGCACCACGTCGTTCCACTCGAACTCTCCAGACTGATCGGCGAGCTCGGCGTGCAGCGCCACCTGCAACAACACGTCGCCCAGCTCTTCGGCCAGGCCGGCTGGATCGTCGTCCTCGATCGCGTCGACGACCTCATACGCCTCCTCGATCACGTACGGCGTGAGCGAGCGATGCGTCTGCTCGAGATCCCACGGGCAGCCAATCTCGGGCGCGCGCAGACGCGCGACGATGGCGCGCAGCCCGTGCGCCGAGCCCGTCGGTACCTCGGCCGCCACGCTGGGCACGACCACGTGGGTCAGGTGGTCGAAGCCACCCGCACCCCGGTCCAACTCCGAAAGCGCCAGTGGCAACAACGTTTGATCCGGCAGGCCAGGGTGGTGCACCAGCAACACCTCGTGCTCGGGCGGATACACCCGTCCAAGAGCGAGCTTGAGGTCACTCGCCACCTGCCGGCTGAAGACCCCAGTGACGACGGCGGGCCAGCGCGGATTCAGCTCGATGTGCAGGTCGATGCCCGCTCCGCCTAGCGCCGCCGCCTCAACCAACTGCGCACCATCTGTGGCATCTAAGCCAGCTGCTGCCAACGCGCCCACACCGAGCGGCACACCAGGCACGACATCGATCACTGCGCCCGCCGAGCGCAATCGCTGCAGCACACTCTCGCCAAGCACGCCGTCGCCGGGCACCGCCAACACCACATCGTCGCCCGTTGCGAGCAGCCGCTCCACCAGGCCAGCCTCGACATCGGCCAGTGACGTGGCCCGGTCGTAGACTTCGTCAAGGCTTTCAAACTCAGCGTCTAGTGCAGATAGGGCGGGGTGGAACCGCGTTCGGGCAACGACGCGCGTGCCGCGGGCGGCCTCCAGCGCAGCAACTGTCAGTAGGGAGGACGGACCGGGTCCAAGTCCGACGACCGTCACACGCATGCGTCCTACTCTAATTGACCCGTTTTTCCCCCTGGCTGGGGGTGTCGTATCGCAACACACTGCCGACATCGTGGTGGCGGACTCGGCCTGACGCTGTATCGCGCATCGTCGAAGGCCATGGCGGCCAGATCTGGGCCGAATCCCGCGGGCCCGAGCTCGGTGCGCGGATCTGCTTTACCGTGCCGGTCTACAAGCAAACCTCGCGTGCCGTGCGCGCCGACTCCTCGGCCGCCAACAATACGCGCACGATGTGCCGGCCCCAGCTCGGCGGCACGCGCAACGGCTCCTCACCGCGAATAGCGCGCACCAGATTGCGCAGCTCCTCGGTAAACGGATCAACCGCGGTCAGCTCGATCGGCTCGTAGACACCCTCGCGGTCGACGGCGATGCGGTTCGAGTACGAATCGAAACGCAGCATGCCGTCGGTGCACGTGATCTCGACTTCACACTTCTCGACGCCGCGCTTTTTGTAGCCGGCATGCGTGATGTTGACGTGCAGGCCGTTGCGCAGCCGCAAGAACGCGATACTCGCGTCGTCCGCGGGTAGACCGTGGAGCGGCGAGCCGATCCAGGCGCGGACTGACTCGACCTCGGAGTCGAGCACCCAACAGGTGCGATCGATCATGTGCGCGCCATTCATCAGCCACATGCCGCCACCAGTGGCGCGGTCGAGGAACCACGGCAGCCGCATCTCGACGCCGAACGGCTTGTACCAGGTGTCGGTGGCGAACACCGGCTGACCGAGCGTGTCGCCTTGAACCAGCTCACGCGCGCGAACCGTGGACGCGAAGTAGCGCTGGCTGTGGCCGACCAGCAGATGCACCCCGCCGCGCTCGACTGCGGCCAGAATGCGATCGCACTCTTCGATGGTGTCGGCCATCGGCTTTTCGAGGAAGATGTGTTTGCCCGCCGAGGCCGAAGCGACGGCGGCCTGCTCGTGCAAGAAGTTGGGCAGGGCGACCGTGACGACCTGGATATCGTCGCGCTTCAGGACGGCGTCGGAATCGGTAAAGGCGAGGCAGCCGTGCTTTTCGGCAAAGGCCGCGGCGCGCTCCGCATCGACGTCGAACACCGCGACGAGTTGCGTCCCAGGAGTTTGCGCGACGGCGCGTGCGTGGCCTGCACCCGCCCGACCGGCGCCGAAAATGGCAACGCCTAGCGTGGAATCCATCAAGCCGCCGAGGATACCCTGATCCGGTTGTGACCGTTGTGAATGCTCCGCCGCAGTCGAAGCTGCGCATCAGCGAAATGCAGGTGACACCCGTTGCCTGTCCTGACCCGCCTCTGCTCAATCACCACGGCGTCCACGAACCGGTGTTTCTGCGCGCCATCGTGCGCATTCGAACGGAGGATGGACTCGAAGGTCTCGGCGAGGGCCCGGGCGGCGGGCTGTACATTCAACAGCTGCGCGCTGCCGCGAAGCACGTGATTGGCGCCGATCCGTACCAGCTCGAGGCTCTGCGGGTGCTGATCGGCAATCCGCGCGTGTACTCGACCATCGAGGTCGCGTTGCTCGACCTCATCGGTAAGTCCATCGGTCGGCCGGTCTACGACCTGCTCGGCGGTGTCGCGCGGCGACGTGTGCCGTTCTCGGCGTACCTCTTCTACAAAGAGGAAGGCGCCGACGAATGGGGACGGGCGATCACGCCCGAGGAGCTGGTCAACCAGGCGCAGCGGTTTCACGATCTGTTCGGTATGACCGTGTTCAAGCTCAAGGGTGGCGTCCTCGAGCCTGATGAAGAGATTGCCACGGTCAAGCTCATGCGCGCACGATTCGGGCCCAAGGCCGGTCTGCGCATCGACCCGAACGCGGCATGGTCGGTCGAAACGTCGATCCGCGTCGCGGAGCGGCTGCGCGAGACGGAGCTCGAATACCTCGAGGATCCCGCCGACGGTATCGAAGCGATGAGCCAGGTAGCGCTGCATACGCCGATTCCGCTGAGCACCAACATGTGCGTCACCGCCTTCGAGCACATTCCACTGGCGTTCCGCCTGCGGGCCGTCCAGGTCGTGCTCGGCGATCACCACATGTGGGGCGGCCTGATCGCCTTTCGGCACCTGGGGGTGATCTGCCATACGCTGGGTTGGGGCCTGTCGCAGCACTCCAATAGCCATCTCGGCATCTCCTTCGCGGCGATGATTCACGCCGCCGCCGCAATCCCGAACCTGCTGTACGCCAGCGACACGCATTACCCATGGAACGCCGCGAGCGACGTCGTACGTGAGACATCGCTGTTCAAGTTTCACGAGGGTGCCGTGGACCTGTGGGACACACCGGGCCTGGGTGTGAGCATCGACGAGGAGCGCCTGGCCGCGGCAGCCGCCGCATACGAGCAACGCGGAGCCGCGCTCGGCCGCGACGACGTGGCGGCGATGCGCGAACGCCGGCCCGACTGGCTGCCGCACATGCCCAAGTGGTGAGCCCGCTGTGAATTAGTTCACTGCGTTTGGGGTGCGCCCGTGCGCAGGATGACTGCATGATCGCTCGGGCTCGACACCAGGCGCGGCTTCCCCTCGCTGCCATTGCCTTTCTCGCTCTCCTCGCCTTTTCCGTCTTCTCGGCCAACCGGCCTACGATTGGCGCCACCGACATGAACGTCGTTTCGACAGCGCCCGCGGGGCGCACCGTGCCATTGCGCTCGGTTTCTGCTGACCCCGCCCCATGCAACGGCGCCTATGTCACCGGTGACCTCGCAGGCGACGCCTCGCCCGCCGACGTCTACAACACCATGTGCGCCCGCTAGGCACCGCCAGCGCCTGACCGCGAGGCTTCCGCGATTCCGGCTTCTGGTTCTCTTTAAAGCAGAAAGTTTGAAACCCCAGGGTTCTGCTTCTCTTTTAAAGAGAAAAGAAGATTGTCTACCAATTCGTCAACGCCCCGTCGAGCCGTTGCAAATGCGGCGCCTCCGTCAGTTGGAATGGATACTTCCGGGCGGCCTCGCGATCGAACTCAATCCCCAGCCCCGGCCGTTCGGGCGGCAACAAGTAGCCGTCCTGCCACGAGACTTGCACGGGAAACACGTCAGTCAACGTGGTCCCAGGACGCCGCGGCTGCTCCTGGACGCCGACATTGGGCGACGCCAGGTTCAGCTGCAAGCACGCGGCTGTGGACACCGGGCCTAAAGGATTGTGCGTAGCCAGTTGGATGCCGTGCAGCTCGCACCAGCCGGCGATCTTGCGCGCCTCGGTGATGCCGCCGACGATGCACAGGTCAACGCGACAGTAGTCGATCAGGTCGTCCTCGATCAGCTCGCGAAACTCCCACTTCGACGCGTACTGCTCCCCAGCAGCCAACGGGACGGCGGTCTGCTCGCGCAGGCGGTGATAGCGATGCGGATTTTCGGCGCGCAGCGCATCTTCCATGAAGAACGGCCGAAACTGCTCGCTCGCCCGGCACAGCCGCACTGAATCAGTCAGCTCCAGCCGCGTGTGAATGTCCAGGCACAGCTCGATAGCGTCGCCCACAGCGGAACGCACGGCCTCGAGCTGCTTCAACGCCGTGTTGACGGCCTCGCGCGGCTCCAGGAGATCGCCGTCCTGGGGTAAGCCCCAGCGCACGAACTTCCAGCCTTCGGCAACGTGCTGCTGAGCGTTGTCCACCAATGCCTGAATGTTGCTGCCTTCGCCCGGCGCCTGGGTATGCGGGTAGCACACCACCTTGTCGCGCACGCGCCCGCCCAACAACTGATAAATGGGCACCCCGAAGCGTTTGCCCAGAATGTCCCACAACGCGATGTCGATGGCCGAGATGGCGCTGCACAGCACGCGGTTGGCGGGAAAGAACCCGCCGCGAAACAGCGTCTGCCACAGATGCTCGATGCGTCCCGCGTCCTGGCCGATGAGCATCGGCTTGAAGTGCTCGATGGCGCCCATCACCGCCAGCTCACGGTGGCTCAGCCCCGATTCACCGACGCCTGAAAGGCCCTCGTCGGTATCGACGGTGACAAACAAGTTCACCCGGCTGCCGTTGAACACCGGGAAACACTCGATCGCGGTGATTTTCATGCGAGCGCGGCCACCTCGTCGCGCTCCTGGATCATGCCCACCCCGAGCTCGGCGCAGGCCCGCAACAGGTGCGGGTCAGCCAGCCCGTCCAGGAGGTTCCAGCACGGCGAAACCTGTGTAGATCCACGGAGACGCAGGATATCGCACCTCCAAACGCGCGAACCGGCTACTATTGCCACCTGGCGCCGCCCCCCAACACGATGGCCGAACCGTCGCCCTCGGCGCTGTCCGCCTTCCACCGTACGCTTGGGTACGCTTTTCGAGACCCCAACCTCCTCCAAGCTGCGCTCATCCACACCTCATACGTGAACGAGCGTCCTGGTCGAGGGCTGGAATCGAACGAGCGACTCGAGTTCCTTGGCGACGCCGTGCTCGGCATCATCGTCGCCCACCGACTGTATGAAGTGCGGCCCGAGTCGCCCGAAGGCGAGCTGACCGTGCTGCGCGCCTGGCTCGTGCGTCAGTCGACACTCGCGCGCTGGGGACGCCAGCTGGCGTTGGGCGCGCACCTGCTGTTGGGTCGTGGCGAGGCGCGCGGCGGTGGCCGCGAACGGCCCGCCCTCTTGTCGCGTGGGTTCGAGGCGCTGATTGGCTCGCTGTACCTGGATGGCGGGCTCGACGCAGCGCGGGCGGTGCTGCTGCCGTTGATCGATCAGGAGATTCAGACCGGCTTCAGCCCGCAGCGCGTGGTCGACGCCAAGTCGCGCTTGCAGCAGGTCACTCAGGCACGCTTCGAGCAGACGCCTGTGTACAACATGGTCGACCATAGCGGACCTGGCCACGCGCCGATGTTCGTGGTCGAGGTGCGCGCCGGCCCCGACATCGTCGCCCGCGGCGGCGGCCATTCCAAGCGCGCCGCCCAGCAAGCCGCGGCGCACGCCGCGCTGCAACAACTGGATGTCGCCGAGGGGTACGCCACCCCCGAAGACGAGTGATCCTCCGCGGGCCGCACGGCGTAACGTTCGGGAGTGCCCGTTGCACTCAACCGTGCCCCGCCGAAGGCGGAATGCCTGGGGCATGGACCGTTCGGCAGGCACCCACCGCCCCAGCCGGGAACCCCGCCGAAGACGGAACTGCGGCGGCAGCCGGCCGCTACACTCGGACCTAGTTGTTCCTCAAGCGCCTGGAGCTCGTCGGCTTCAAGTCCTTCGCCCCGCGAACCACGACCGAATTGCTGCCGGGCATCGTCGTGGTCGTCGGACCCAACGGTTCGGGCAAGAGCAACATCGCCGACGCGGTGCGCTGGGTCCTCGGCGAGCAGTCGGCCAAGGCCGTCCGCGCCCGAAAACCCGAAGAGGTGATCTTTGCCGGCTCGGCCACGCGGCCGCAGCTCGGTATGGCCGAAGCCTCACTCATCCTCGACAACTCTGACAATAGCCTGCCGATCGAATACGCCGAAGTGCGCGTCACACGCAGGCTGTACCGCTCAGGCGATAGCGAGTACCTGCTCAACGGCGCCAAGGTCCGGTTACGTGACATAACCCAGCTCTTACTCCACGCCGGCCTCAGCCCCGACAGCTATTCCGTGATCGGCCAGGGCTCCATCGACGAGCTTATCCTGCAGCGACCCGACGAGCGCCGCATCGCGTTCGAGAGCGCGGCGGACATCCGCCGCCACCAGTTGCGGCTCAACGAAACGCGCAGCAAACTCGCGGCCACTGAGGCCAACCTGACCCGAGTCCAGGACGTCGTCGCGGAGCTCGCTCCGCACGTGCGCCGGCTCAAGACCCAGGCCGATCGGGCTGCCCGAGCCGACACGATGCGCGTCGAGCTGCACGACGTACTGGTGCGCTTCTTTCGCGCTCGGCTCGCTCTGGCGCTCGTCGAGCAGCACACGAGCGACGACCAGCTGCGCTCAGCCAACCAGGCCGTCGAGCGTGCTGAATCCGAAACGTTCGACGCGCAGACAGCCCTGAATCAGCTCGATGCCGCCCTGGCCACGTTCGATGATCAGCTGGCCACATTGCGCCCGCGCGTCGAGAGCTACCGCGAACAAGCCGCCGCCAGCGAGCGCGCGCTGGCGGTGGCGCGCGAGCGCGCAGCCGGCATCGAAGAGCGCCGCGCCACGGCCCAATCTGATGTCGGGCGGCTGAGCGCACAGCTCCAGCGCCTGGCGCGCGACGAAGCCGTGCACCTGTTCCACACCTCCTCGACGGCGGACGAGCCCGACCCGAGTGCAAGCATCGAGATGGCGCACGCGCGCCTGCTCGAGCTTCAACCGAATCTGGAAGCTGCGCAGACAGAACGCCGCCAGCTCGTTCAGCAGCGCGATGCGCTCGAGGTGCGGATGACCGAAGCCGAGACGCGCCTGCGCCAGATGGAGCAGCAGGTGCACGCGCTCGAATCGAACCTCGCCGTTGACGAGGCCCGGCGGACCGACCGCGCTAGCCGGCTCGCCGCCCTCGAAGAACAGCTGACGCAGTCGATCGCCGATCACGCGCACTTGACAGAACGGGTGAGCCAGGCAGAAGCGGCTCAGACTGTGGCCGTCGAGCGCCACGCCCAGGCCAGCGAAGCCGAACGCGCCGCTGCCCATGCCTTGCGAGCCATCAGCCAACAGGCGGATCGGCTGCACGGCGCGTTGATGGCGCTCGGCGGGGCCGAGCTTTCGGGCGAACAGCGGGCGACCTTGCCCGAAGACTGGCAGGCCGTGTTGGCTGACCTGCCCGTCATCGGCCTGGCCGGCGAGCTCGGGACGCGCATTCGGCCGATCGATCGGCTCATGCGCGCCTACTTGCTGCGCGTCATCGTGCTCGGTGACGATGCCAGCGCACGCGAGGCCTATCGTCGGCTCAGTACGACGCTGGCGGCCGAAACGCCCGGCTGGGCCGTGTTGTCCCTCGACGGCAAGCTGCTCACACCGCCCGGCGAGCGACCGCTCGCCGAGGCCGCCGAAGGCTCGGCGTTCGCCGATTGGCGACGCCAGGTGCGCCAGCTCGAAGCAGAACTGGCTGACGCTGAGCGCGCCCGCCGCGACGCTGTTGCTCGTGTCGAAGCAGCACATTTCGCGCTCGCCGCGGCGGAACAACTCGCTCGCGATACTCGCGAAACAGTCCAGGCCGCGGCAAACGAGCTCGACCAGCTCACCCGCACCCGTCGCATTGTGCAATCTGAGCTGGACGATCTGCGCGCCGAGCACGATCGCTCGGCCACGCACGCTGCACGGCGCGAGGCTGACCGACGCAGACTGACCGATGCCGTGCAGCCAGCGCGTGCGGCCGTAACGACTGCGCGTCAGCAGCGTGAGCAGCTGGGTGAGCGACTGCAAGTTGCAGATACTCGCGTGGCGACGCTGACCGAGCAGGTCAACCAGGCCCAG
>WNGB01000470.1_pt1 | contig 62972 bp, 41 predicted proteins | sample 5400681 | NCBI WGS metagenome assembly WNGB01 (sample SAMN13153367, study PRJNA577476) | soil metagenome | isolation source: 115 cm soil or saprolite under grassland replicate 2 | place: USA:California | collected 2016-06-15 | reverse complement strand
TCCGTTGCAGGTGACGTATCCGGGTCACGTGTTGGAAGGTGGGAACTCGGGCGGCAGCCACCTAGGTGAGGGCGGAGTGAACAGCGCGCCGGCTGGCGAGACGTATGGGAACGTGTACTTCCCGCAGGAAAACGGAGCCGGGGGCTACTGGGAGGGCAACGGAGGTGGGGCGGTGCGGATCGTGGCGGACCGGGTCCAGATCGACGGAGTGATCCGCGCCAACGGGACGAGCGCGTGCCGCAGCTCGGCGGGCGGCTCGGTGTGGGTGAAGGCGGGGATTCTCGCGGGGATGGGCAGTATCGAGTCCAAGGGCGGAGCCACGACGTGCGGCCAGACGTCGGGTGGCGGCGGTGCGATCGCGCTGGACTACGGGCAGCTGGAGCCGGCTTCGACGCTGCTCGATCACCTGAGCGTCCAGGGTGGCGGCAACGGTGTAACGGGCGGCGCGGGAACGGTGTACCTCCATGGCCCGAGCTCGACGCTGGGATCGTTGACCGTCAGCAACGGGACCGTGACCGGGAACAAGCGCACGGTCCTCCCCGCTCTCGGCCGCGGCATCGTGCAGGAAGGCTCGTCGGGCGGGACCGTGATCACCGGCCGCGACACCAACGTGCCTGCTTACTTCGTCGGCTCGTGGGTCGAGGTCGAGGGGCCGGACCGCTTTGTCAAGGGAGTCTGGCGCATCGCGAAGATCAACGGCACGACGATCACGCTGGAGCCCAAGGCGACGCAGCCGTTCACCATCGCGCCTGGCGACCGCTGGCGCGGCATCTACCGCTTCGACGCGGTGACGGTCGCGAGCGGCGCCGTCCTCGTCTCGACGGATTCTGTGGTCCAGCTCGTGCCGCCGCTGCCGGCGGGCCAGTCAAGGGTCCAGACGGCAACCAGTGGCGCCTTCGAGTCGCTCTACGGAAACGACGAGGCGCCGGCGTGGGAGAAGGCGGCGGTCGCGATCGCCGTCGGCAGCGTCCCCGGCTCGTACCGCATCACCCTCGGACCCGCCGCGGTCTCCGATCCCGACGGCATCTCCGAGGTGCGCCTGACCAGCGGCAGCCGCTCGCTCTCGGCCGGCTGGACGCCGGCCGGGGCCACCTTCCTGTGGGCGGGCCGCCCCGGCCAGCAGCTCCATCTGGTGGCGACGGACGGCCACGGCCGCTTCCGCCGCTCCGGCTGGCTGGAGCTGCCGCCGCTCCCGGCCGGCGGCTGGGAGCCCCAGCTGGAGCTCGCGGACGGCGTGACGCCGCTCGCCCTGACCGGTGGCGCCGACTGGCTGGCGCTGGCCGACAGAGGGGTCTGGCTCTATGGCGAGGAGCCGCAGCCGACCGATGCGATCCCGCCGAAGTCTGCGACCGAGGAGATTCTGGCGCTGGCGGCGGACGGCCGCTTCCTCTATGCCGCCACCCGCGACCGGCTCGACCTGCTCGACCGGACCGCGCACAGCGTGACCGAGGTGCCGGTGACCACCGGAGCGCTCGTCGACGTGGTCGCCGATCCGGTAACGGATGGCGAGGCCACAGTCCTCCTCGCGGACGCGAGCGACCCGGAGCATCCGGCGCTGCGCCTCAGCCGGCTTCTGCTGCCCGAGGGCGAAACGCCGGCTCTGTCCGCGCCGAGCGATGCCGCGCTGCCGGTCCTCGCCGCACCGGCGCTGCACCGCACCGCCGGGTACCTCCATCTGCTCGGTCTCGCGGCGGATGGCAGCGGAGTCATCTACACCTGGCCGAGCAACGCGCCGAGCGAGCCGCTATTGACCACGCCCGAGACGTTCGCGGTTCCGGCCGGCTGGAGCGCCAGCGGCCCGTGGGAGCACGGAGCGGTCCTCGTCCAGGGCAACTCGGTCGCTCTCTTCGAGCACGGCGCGGACGGCTGGAGCGAGGTCTCCCGCATCGAGCTGCCGGCCGAGGCCTCGGCGGCCGCGGTGACCGGCAACGACCTGGTGGTCGTGCTGCCCGGCGAGATCCGGGTCTACGACGTCTCGGCTCCGGCGGCTCCGGTCCTGCGTTCGCAGCATCCGGGCTCCTCCTACCAGGCGGTCGAGCCGCTGCCCGGTGGTGAGGCCGTGCTCTGGTCGCCGCGCATGGCGACGCCTCCGTTGCGCTGGAATCCGTCCACCGCCGTGCCTGGCGAAGGCTTCGTCACGGTGTTCGACGGGCTCCCCTGAGATCGATTGAGAGAAGGAAGGATGACGATGCTCCGCCCACGATTACTGGCCCCCCTCGCTCTGGCGATCCTCCCGGCGCTCTGCGCCGCGGCGGGCGCACAGCAGGGCCCCGGGCCGTTGTTTCCCGAGCCTTTCCGCGTCGCCCACCGCCTCATCCAGGAGGACGGCGACGGCAGCCGGTTCGTGGGCGAGCCCGTGGTGGATACCTACGGCGGGTCCTGGATCGTCTCCGAGCGCCCGGACGGCAGCCGGGTGATCGTCGACCTGGCCCGCCGCGAGCTCTCCGAGGTGCGGCCGGACAAGGGTGTGTACTGGACGGTGAGCTTCGACCGCTTCGCCGAGCTCCAGAAGCAGATGCGCGATGCCCAGGGGCTGGCGCCGGAGAAGAAGAAGGACGAGACGGGGAAGGCGGCGGCGCGGACCGCTCCGGATCTGGTGGTCACCGAGGTCGCGGCCGATGCCCGGGATGCGGCCCGGCGGAGCGGGACGTCCCTGGCGGACCGTCCGGGCGCCCGCAGGCTCCGGGTGAGCCGGAAGGATGCTGGCAAGCCCCTCCTCGATGTCTGGGTCGATCCCTCGGTCCGGCTGACCCCGGCGGCGCTGGGCGCAGTGGCCTCTCTCGAGACCGTCCTCGCGGGTCCGGACACGGGCGGCGACGGTGACGTGCCTCCCGGCCGCTCGCTCGCCGCGGCGCGGTCCCAGGCGGGCGGAGCGATCGCGGTCCGCACCGTGCGCCCGCTGGCCGCGCCGGGGTCGCAGGTGGAGGACGAGGCGACGAAGGTGGAGCGGCTGGATCGCTTCCCGAGCGAGCTGGCCGAGATCCCCGAAGGGCTGCGGCGGGTGCCGCACCCGCTGGAATCGGTGGTGCGGTTCCTCGAAGAGGATGCGAAGCGCAACGCCGCGATGGCCGGCCGGACGACGGAGCAGAAGCCATGAGACCGCTGCGCCGCACCGCCGTCCTCCTCGCGCTGGCCGCCTGTCTGTTCTCCCGGGGGCGCGCCGAGGCCGCGGCGTTCGACATTCCGCCGGACTTGGGCTCCTATACGGTCCTCTCCTGCCAGGACATGCAGATGTCCGGCAACCCGGTGATCACCTCGGAGGGGATCGGCGGCGGCAGCGCAGGCGACGGCAAGGCGCACGTCCGAAGCAACGGCAATGTGACCATCACCGGCACGGCCGAGGTGCACGGCGACGTGGTGGCGGGGCCGGACAAGAAGATCACCCTCTCGGGGACCCCGACGATCACCGGCCAGAAGAAGATCGCGACGGCGCCATACAACTGCACGCCGATCGACCTCGCGGCGCTGCGCGCGAGCCTGGAGCAGGCCAACGACAACGCCCGCGTCCCGCTCACCGACAAGGGCCATCCCGGGCTCGGCGGCACCGACGGCCGGACGATCAATCTGACCGGCCACGACGGGCTGACGCTGCCGGCCGGAACCTATCTGGTCTCGAGCATCAGCCTCACCGGGAGCTCGCAGCTGCGCGTCTCCGGGCAGGTCCGCATCCTGGTCACCGGCAGCACGTCGGTGACCGGCGGCAGCCACATCAACTTGAACGGCAATCCGTTCCAGATGCGGCTGTGGAGCCAGGGCTCGATCGCGATCGCCTCACAGTCGAACGTCCACGCCTACATCTATGCGCCGTCGGCGGCGGTGTCGCTGACCGGGCAGATGAACGTGGTCGGCGCGATCCAGACCCAGTCGCTCACGCTCACCGGCGGCGTGCACATCCGCCGGACGCTCGACGACGCGCCGCCGGTCGTCACCCTGACCGCGCCGGTCGAGGGGCAGAGCGTCAACGGCTGCCAGGTGGCGGTCTCCGGCCGGGCGACCGACTCCGAGGGGCCGGTCGCAGCGGTGACGGTGAACGGGGTCGCGGTGACCCTGGCGCCCGACGGCAGCTTCTCGACCACCGCCAGCCTGGCGACCGCCGATCCCGGCCTGGTCGAGGTGCTTGCGACCGACGGGACCGGCAACACCACCCGCGCCGTGGTGCGGGTATCGATCGTGCCGCCCACCGTGGCGCTCACCACGCCGGCTCCGGGCTCGCTGGTCGGGTCCCGCCTGGTCGATCTCGCCGGCACCTCGGGCAACGCCACCTCGGTGACGGTCAACGGGCACGCCGCGGTGGTGCCCGGCGACGGTACGTTCCATCTCTCCGGCTTCGACCTCGGCCCCGACGAGGGGCTGGTGACGCTGGCGCTCAAGGCCGTGAGCTGCGGCAGCGAGGCCACGGCGACCGCCGTGCTCGACCTCGACACCAAGGCTCCGGTGGTGGCGATCGACAGCCCTGCCACGGGAGACCTCTTCGGCGGCACCCCGATCACTGTCAGCGGTCCGGTGACCGACGCGCACCTCGTCGAGGTGAAGGTCAACGGGGTGTTGGCCCAGATCGCCAACCAGCGGTTCACTGCCGAAGGGGTGACGCTGCACGAGGGGCAGAACACGCTGACCGCCGTCGCCCGCGATGCCCTGGGCCGCACCACGACTTCCGCCGCGGTGACGGTCGAGCTCGACAGCACCGCGCCGTCCGCGGTCATCACCGATCCCGAGAACGGCGCGGTGGTCGGCACGCCGCAGATCACCGTGCACGGCACGGTCGACGATGCGAACCTGGCCTCGGTCAAGGTCAACGGCATCACGGCGACCCTGACGGGCAACAACTTCACGGCGGCCGGGGTGCCGCTCGTCGAGGGCGACAACTTCCTCGTCGCCGTCGTCCGCGACCGGGCGGGGCACGAGACCGAGGCGCCGCGCGTGGTGGTCGTCCTCGACACACTGCCGCCGGTGGTGGCGATCGACGCGTCGCTGCCGCCGTTGACCGAGGACGCCACGGGCACCGTCACCGGCACGGTGTCCGATCCGCACCTCGCGACGGTGACCGTCAACGGCGTCACGGCTCATGTAGCCGGAGGCGACTTCGCGGCCACCGGGGTCCCGCTCCAGGAGGGGGCGAACCCGATCGTGGCGCACGCGGTCGACACCCTGGGCCACGCCGCCGACTCCGCGCCGGCGAGCGTGACCCGCGACTCGCTGCCGCCGGTCGTCGCGATTACCGATCCGTCCCCCAACGCGCAGCTCACCAGCCGCACGCTGACCGTGCGCGGCACGGTGAGCGATCCGCACCTCGAGCGGGTCGCGGTGGGTTCCGTCGAGGCGGTGGTCCAGGGGGGCACCTGGGAGGCGGCCGGCGTCTCCCTGCCGGAAGGGGATTCGGAGATCGTCGCCCGCGCCGAGGACACTCTCGGCCATGCGACGGATTCGGCGCCGGTTCCCGTCGAGGTGGACACCCTGGCGCCGGCCGTGCGGCTCGACAGCCCGGCCGATCCGCTGGTGGGAGCCTCGCCGATCACCGTCACCGGCAAGGTCGACGAGCCGCACCTCGAATCGGTGAAGGTCGGCGACCAGACCGCGGTGGTGGCGGAGGACGGCACCTTCACGGTCGCGGACGTCCCGCTCGTCGAAGGCTCGAACGAGCTCACCGCCATCGCGCGCGACACCTTCGGGCACGAGGCGACCTCGGTGCCCGTCGTCTACATCCTCGACTCCACGGCGCCGCAGCTGGCCATCACCAGCCCGGCGGAGGGCGAGACGCTGACCTCGCTCCAGGTGGTGGTCGCCGGTACGATGAGCGACGCCAACCTGGCAGGGGTCAAGGTCAACGGCACGGACGCGACGCTCGACACGGCAGCCGGCACGTTCCAGGCCTCGCTGATTCTCGTGGACGGCCCGAACGTGATCACCGTGGTCGCCACCGACCACGCCGGGCACACCACTGAGAAGACTGTGACGATCCGGGTGGTGCTCGACGCGCAGCCGCCGGCCATCACCCTCGACCAGCCGGCGCTGGCGAACGGAGCCTGCCTGGCCGCCGGGAGCCCCGTCCAGCTCGGCGGCGCCTTCCTCGACGCGAATCCGGCGACCGGCCAGAACGGCCAACCGCCGCAGGCGATGGTGGTCGAGGTGGTCGACGCGGCCGGCGCTCATCGCAGCTACGTTGGATCTCTATCCAACGGCCGCTGGAGCGTGGCGGGAGCCGATCTGGGCTCCGCCGACGGCACGGCGACGGTCCTGCTGACCGCCAGCGACGCATTCGGGAACGTCGCGCGCCTGTCGCGCTCGCTCCGGGTGGATGCCGCGGCTCCGGTGGTCCGGCTGACCCTCGACGGCGCCCCCTTCCCGGGTGCCGGACCGGGGACCGCTCCGCCCGGCGGCGCCGCCCCGACGCTGTTCGGGCGGCAGATCGCGGCGGGAGTGACCGTGACGGACGGCTCCGCGTCGGCGCCGCCGCAGGCGGTGTTGACCCTCGACGGCGCTCCGTATGCCGCGGGGGCTCCGGTGACCGCGGAAGGGACGCACCTGCTGGTGGCCACCGCCACCGACTGCGCCGGGCACACGGCGGCGACGTACGCTTTCTTCGCGATCGACGCCACGCCGCCGGCGCTGCACTCCACCGTGCCTGCCGCGGGCGCCCGGGTGAGGAACGCGGTGACGACGTTCTCCGGCGTCTCCGATCCCGACCTCGCGCAGGCGACGGTCAACGGCAGGACGGCGACCGTCTCCTCCGGGAGCTTCACGCTCAATCCCTTCCCCTGGCGCGAGGGGAAGAACGACATGGCGATCGAGCTCGTGGACCGGGCCGGCCACCGCGCCACCTTCCAGGTGACGTTCACCGTCCGTACCGCGCCGCTCACCCTGCAGATCCTCGAAGGCGGCGCGCCGCTCGTCGGGGGTTCCACCTTCCTGCGGCCGGTGCGCCCCGAGATCCGCCCGAGCGACTCCACCGCCACGGTCTCCGCCACCCTGAACGGCGCTCCTTTCGTGAGCGGCACCGAGATCTCCCAGAGCAACAGCTATCACCTGGTGGCCACGGCGAGCGACGACTGGGGACGCACGGCGCACGCCGACGTGACCTTCACGCTCGATCTCGGCGCCGGGCCGCAGATCGCCGTCACGGCGCCGGCGGACGGTGCCGTGGTGCCCGGCCCCACGGTGCGGGTCGAGGGGACGGTCTCGGGCGATGCGCCCACGGTCACCGTCAACGGCGTCGCGGCGACCGTGACCAACGGCACCTGGGTGGCCGCTTCCGTCCCCCTGGAGCCCGACGTGTCGAACACGCTGGTCGCCATCGCCCGCGACCGGCGTGGCCGCACGGCCACCTCCGGCGTCACGGTCCGCGTGGTCTCCGGCGGTCCGCAGGTCCTGATCCTCGAGCCGGCGGAAGGCGCCACCACCAACCGCCCGGTGATCGACGTGGCCGGCGTGGTGATCGGCGGGCGCGACCGGAGCACTGACGGCACCGTCACGGTTCAGGGGAAATCGGTCGAGCTGGCCGCCGACGGCACTTTCCGCGCTCTCGACGTGCCGCTCCAGACCGGCGCCAACACCCTGACCGCCACGGTGACAGACCGCGAGGGGAAGACGGGCAGCGCCTCGGTCACCGTGACCGCTGACTTCACGCCGCCCTCGATCCGCTTCCTGGCCCGCCTCGGGAGCCAGGAGGAGGCGCTCACCGACGGCGAGAGCTTCAGCGCGCCGATCACCCTGGTCGTCGAGGTGGCGGACGACGTCACCGGCGGGCCGGCCCCGAGCATCCGCCTGAACGGCGCGCTGCGTTCGGAGGCGGCGAGGCCGCGGACCGAGATCGCGCTCTCCCAGAGCGGCGGCTACGTCGTGGCCGCCTCGGTGGAGGATGCGGCGGGCAACGAGACGCGGGCCGAGCGCAGCTTCGTCCTCGACTTCGGCGGCTGCACGCTCGGCGAGATCACGCCCGCGGCCGGCAGCGCCGTGGCGACGCCCACGGTGACCCTGGTCGGGCAGGCCGGCGGCGCCGCGGCGGTCAAGGTGCGGGTGCCGCAGACGGGTGGCGGGGTCCAGGAGTATGCCGCCTCGATCGCCGACGGCACCTTCCTCGCCGGCGACGTGCCGCTGCCGGTGGTGGGGGAGAACCAGTTGGAGCTGGTCTGTATCGACGGCTCCGGGACCGCGCAGAGCACGCCGCACCCGATCGAGCGGCTCGCCGCCGGCTCCGGGCCTACCATCAAGATCACCGCGCCGGCCGCGGGCGCGCTGCTCGGCGCCGATGCGGTCGCGGTCGAGGGGACGGTCTCGACCGGCGCCGTCACCGTCAACGGCCTCAGCGCCGTGGTGTCCTCGGGCACCTTCCGCGCTGCGACCGTCCCGCTCGCCGAAGGGCCGAACCCGATCCTGGCGCGCGCCGTCGACGCGGCCGGGCGGACCGCCGAGGACCGCGTGGTCGTCCAGCGCGACACCCAGGCGCCTCGGGTACAGATCACCCGGCCCGACAACCACAGCCAGGTGGGCGTCGCGGGAGCCGGTCCGGCGGCGATCGAGGTCTCCGGGCTCGTCGATCTCGACACCGAGCCGAACCTGGACCACGTGGTGGTGTCGACCTCCAAGGGCTCGGTCACGGCGACCGTCGATCCGCTGACCGGCGCCTTCCGCGCTCAGAACGTGCCGCTCGATCCGGCGGCCGGAGCGGGCACGTCCCAGACCATCACCGCCACCGCCACCGACGCGCTGGGCCACACGGGCTCCGGCTCTGTCGACGTCGCCCTCGATCCCGCCGGCCCGGCGATCGTCCTCTCCGAGCCTGCCGACCTCACGCGGTTCGGGGCCGGTGCGCCGGCCCAGATCACGGTGCGCGGCGAAGCCTGGGCGGCGCCGGGGACGGCGGTCTCGCTCAACGGCATCGATCTCGACCCGGCCACCCTCCCCTGGGAGGCGGCCGGGTCCGACGGCCGGCGCCACGTCGCGTTCACCGCCACGGTCAGTGTGCCCGGGACCGACGGAGCGTTCGGGATCATCGCTCGCGCCACCGACCAGCAGGGGCGGTGGGCGCAGGACCGGCGTCTGCTCTTCCGCGACGCGACCGCGCCGCGGGTGGTCGAGATGGTGCCCGCCGATGGCGCCACGGGCGTCGACGGCAATGCGCTGCTCCTCGTGCTCTTCTCCGAGCCGATCCGCCACGCCTCGCTCGACGCCGCCGACGGCCTCACGCTCACCCGCGTCTCGACCGGCCAGAAGGTGGTGGGGACCAAGACGGTCGCCGGCCAGGCCGTGGGCTTCGCCCCGGGTGCGGCGCTCGCGCCCGGCGAGGTCTACGTGCTCCGCGCCGGTGCGGCGATCACCGATGTGGCCGGCAACGCCCTGACCGCACCGGCCGAGGCGCGGTTCACGGTGGCCACGCCGAGCCTCAGCGGAGCACCGGTCCTCGATGCGCTGCCGGCCGTGGTCTGCGCCGACGAGATCCAGGTGACCGGCCATGCCTCGCCGGGAGCGACCCTCAAGGCGCGCGACGGCGATCTGGTCTTCACCGGCTTCGCCGATTCGGCCGGGGTGTTCAGCGTGGCCGTGCCGGTCACCGGCAGCGGCTATCACCTCCTGACCGTCTGGGCGCTCGACGCGGTGACTGGTGCGCGCAGCCCCGAGGCCACGGCGGTCGTGCGCATCGACTGCCGGGCGCCGTCGGTGGTCGAGGCGCACTTCGACCGCACGACCGGGATCGTGCGCGTCGTGTTTTCCGAGGACATGGACGCGGCGACCCTCACCGTGGGCGGCGCCACCGCGGCCATCCACCTGCTCGACGCCGAGGTCGCGGGGACGTATCAGAGCGGCACCCTGACGCTCTCCGGTGCCAGCGCCGCCGAGATCCACCTCGACACCGCGGCCAACGCCTGGTGGCGCGAGCGCCCGGTCCGCCTGCAGGTCGAGCCGCCGGCGGCCGATTCCGAAGGCAATGTCATGGCCGCCGCGTTCGAGACGGTCTTCTTCCCGGGCGGCGGCGGCGATCCGGCGGGCGGCTTCCTCTTCGGCGAGGCCTACGACGACACGACCGGGCGGCCGTTCTCCGGCGCCACGGTCAGCCTCTTCGCGGCGGGGGCCGGCACGCCGGTGACCGGTGCGGTGACCGACGGCCGCGGGCGCTTCGTGCTGGCCGGGACGGTGCCGGCGGGCCGCTACGTGCTGGTCATCGCAGGAAGCGAGACCACCCGCGTCTACCGCCGCCTGTCGCTGCGGCCCGCGACCGGCGTGGTGCCCTTCGACAGCCGCGTCACGCCGCTGGCCGATCCCGCGGGCACGCTCAGCCCGGTTTCTGGAGGCTCGGTCGGCTCCGGCGGCATGACCTTCGTCGCCGATCCCGCGGCTCTCCCCGGGACCGAGCCGGTCGCGGTGCGCCTCACCGCCCGGTCGGGCCAGGGGCTTCCCGACTTCCTGCCGCTCGGCTGGAGTCCGGCGGCGGCGGCCGAGGTGCGCCTGGAGCAGGACGGCGCGGCGCTCCCCGAGCAGAGCCTGTGGACCTCGGGCGCCGCGCACCTCGATCTGCCGCTCCCGGCCTGGGTGAGCGCGGGCGCCGATCTCCACGCCCTGCGCTACGAGCCGGGCACCGGCCGCTGGCTCACCCTGGCCGACCCCGAGCCCATCGCGGGCGGCGTGCGGATCTCGCTGGCCGGTCCGGGCACGGTGGCCGTGGTGGTGGCGGATGACGATCCGGCCACCCGTCCGCCGCTCCCGTCCGCGGAGGGCGAGCCGCTCGCCGGCGTCGACCGCCCGGCGGAGGTCCCCGCCCTCGGCGCCGACCTCACCCTCGATCCGCCGGTCGTCGGTCCCACCGGCCGCTCCAAGGCGCGCGTGGTGGCGCGCTCCGCTGACGGTACGACGCCGTGGCCGAGCGGTCTCGCGGTCCAGGCGTATCTGGAGGAGAGGCTCGTCCTGACCGGCGGTGGAGAGGTGCTGGAGGCGCCGTTCTCGGCCGACCTCGTCCTCTACCACCCTGAGCTCACCGCGGCCGAGCGCGGCGGTGCCTCCGCGGGCGCGGCCGGCGCCATGGAGTTCACCGTCTCGCCCAGCCCGCGCGCCGCCCAGGTGCTGCTGGAGGTCGGCTGGGAGAACATCCGGCTCTTCCCCTTCCCCGAGGAGGTCGAGCGCGGACCGGTCGTCGGGCCTGAAGGGGGTGCGGTCGACACGCCGGAGGGGGTGGAGCTGTCGATCCCCGAAGGCGCGCTCGGCGCCAAGATCCCGGTCGCCGCGACGCTCCTCACCGCGAGCGAGCTCGCCGCGCTGCCGCAGATCGCCGGCTACGACACCCTCGCCGCGGTGCGCATCGAGCTCTCGGGCGCGACGCTCGCCCGGCCGGCGACCCTGTCGCTGCCCACTCCGGCGGGGACCCCGGCCGATTCGACCGCCTCGCCGCGCGTGATCCTCGCCGAGCTGGTGGAGGCGCCGGTCGACGGCCGCGGCTCGCTGGCGCGCCTCGCCGCGCGCACGCACCGCGACGGGGCAGGGGAGGCGCAGCGGGTGGTCGCGTCTCCCGAGGCCTCCGGTCCCCTGCCGCTCGACGGCATCGTCCGCGAAGGCCTCTACCTGCTGCTCGCCGCCCATGACCCGCTGGGCTTCGCCACCGGCTTCGTGCGCTCCGGCAGCGGCGTGCCGATCGCCTTCTCGCGCGTCACCTCGGACGGGCTCGGCACCGGCGATCTCTCGCGGCTGACCGGCCGCTACGCGGTCCCCGTCTCTGCCGGCAGCGACCGGCACGTGACGGCGCGCCATCCCTCGCTCGACGAGCGGGGCACCGGCACGATTCCGAATCTCGCGCCGGGCCAGGTGGTCAGCCTCGACCTGACCGTCGAAGCGGTACCGCCGCGGGTCGTCTCGGTGACGCCGCAGGACGGGGCCACGAACCAGCCGCTCGCCACGGCGGTCTCGGTCCTCTTCAGCGAGGCGCTGTCTCCTTCGACCGTCACCTCCTCGACCCTGACGCTGGAGGTCGCCGGCGCGGACGGCGAGGCGACCGGGATCTTCGTCGACGGCGCGGTCTCCCTGGTCGACGGCGTGCGCGTGGTCTTCACGCCGAGCCGGCCGCTCCTGCCCGGCCGGAAGCTCCGCGCCCGCTTCGGCGGAGGCGTGGCCGATACGGGCGGTGCGATCTACGCCGGACAGCCGGTGCTCTGGACCTTCTCGACCTCGACGACGACCGTGCCCGGCGGGCAGGTCCACCCCGAGAAGTTCCACCTCCGGGTGCCGGTCAACGGAGTCGCCGAGATCTACGGCGATCCCGGAGCCCTGCCCGGCTCCATCTCGGGCCAGACGCCGTGGGCGGTCACGCCGGAGATCGAAGGTCCGGTCGCCGATCCCGTGCGCAACACCTTCCAGGCCAAGGCGGACGGCAGCTTCACCGGCACCGTCGGGCATCCGCCCAACTTCGCGGTTGCCCTCGACAGCAAGGTCTGGGTGAAGGTCTTCGATCCGACCGGCACGCTCGCGGCGCAGTTCCGCGTCGGGCCGTTCACCACCCCCGACGGCCTTGGCTTCGTGGCCCCGGCGGGCGAGGCGGTGACCTTCCGCAGCGCCGAGGGGCTGGTGGTCGACGTGCCGGCGGCGGCCTTCGGCAAGGCCACGCTGGTGCGCGTGCGCACCCTCAATCCCGCCTCCCTGGGCATCGCCACGCCGCAGGGTCTCGGCCTCGGCGCCTACATCGACGTCGACTTCGACGGCGAGGCCAAGGAGACGCTGCAGGTCTCGGTGCCGGCCTCGGCCGACGCGGCCGACGGCGCCCAGGTCTTCATCGGCCAGGCGGTGGACCTCGCCTGGGGGCGGCGCCTCCAGCTCCTCTCGGTGGGCGGCGTGCTGGAGCGCGACGGCCAGCGTTACCTGTCGAACGATCCGTCGCTCCAGCCCGAGCCGGAGCCCGGAGCCGCCAACCGTGCGCTCACGCGGGCCGGTGTCCGCTCCTGCCGGACGGCGCGCCAGGAGGGGCTCAACCGCTGCTTCCTCCAATCGCTGCTCATGGAGTTCACCCTCCGCTCGCACGCGGTCTTCTTCTACGAGCAGGGCGTCGAGTGGTCGCTCTTGAGCGGGATGGCGCAGCCGTTCCCGATGATGCTCGGGATCGCTCAGGAAGCGATCTTCAACAAGCTGGCCGATGCCTGGGTGTACCTGCCCCGGCCGCACGACTGGGACGGCGGCTTCGTGCTGCCGGTCCTCTCGGCCGAGCCGCTGGAGCTGGTGCGCCGCGACACCGCCACCGGCTGGGTGCTGGCGAGCCAGACCTACGATCCGGTGCCGGGGAGCGATGGCCTGATCGACGTCGGATTCCTGGGGAGCGGCAAACCGTCGCGTCCCCTCCTCCTCGACGCCCGGCCGTTCCAGCTCTACCGCCTGCCGGCGCCGGAGCACGACGACGCGGCCCGCCTGTCGCTGGAGATGGAGCTCGAGGCCGACTCCGCGGGCCTGGTGACCGTCTCCGGGGTGCCCGGCTTCCCGGTGCCGGAGGGGACCTCGGTCACGATCTACGACCTCGCGCCGGCTTCGCCCGAGCCCGCCGAGGAAGGGGAGGCCGAGCCGCAGCCGGCCGCGCCGATCGCCGGAGCCCCGGTGACGGTCTGCGAACCGGAGCAGGCCTGGTCCACCACACCGCTCCCCGGCAGCGACGACCTCCTGGTGGTGGTGGCACCGGGCGGCCTCGATGCGGCCTCGCTCGACCAGCTCGAGCTGCAGTTCGACCAGCCGCTCCAGGATGTCACCGGGAAGCCGGTAGAGCAGGTGGCGCGCCTCCTCGACCTGGGGCCGCTCACCGAGGGGTGCGGCAGCTCCACGGCGGCCGGATATCCCAAGAGCCTGCCGCTCGTGCTGGAGCAGGTCGACCGGCGGAGCCGCCTGGTGATCCACCTGATCTCCGGGCTCGCCGCCGGCCACCGCTTCCGCCTGGAGATCGTCCCCTCGTCCCTCGTCGTCGACGATCCCGACGGCAACGCGCTGGCCTACTGGGATTCGGCGCCCACGCGCTTCGAATTCGCCACCCGCGAGGTCCCGGGCGAGCCCATCTCCGGCATGCCGGACGGCCCCGCTCTCGGCACGACCAGCGTCGCGCGCGACATGCTGAAGCTCGGCAACCTGCTGCTGGTCGCCTCCGAGACGGGCGACCTGGTGGCGATCGACGCCAGCCGTGCCTCCGAGGAGGACGGGCTCCGCCGCTATGCCCTCAAGAACAAGGGGGTCCAGTCGGCGACCCGGTCGCTCGCCACCGACGGCCACAACCGGATCTTCTACAGCGGCCTCTTCGGCTCCATCTGGGGGATCAAGGCGATCCGCCTGGAGGATGTCCGCCAGGCCTCCGCGCCGTGCGTGAACACGCCGGAGTGGGCCCAGGGGCTCCCCTGCTTCGAGGGGGTCGAGGGCTCGGCGCGCATCGCCTATGCGCTCGGCACGACGGCCGGCACCACCGCATCCGAATGGCTCGCCCTCGGTACCCTGCCCGAAGGGGTGCCGATGAAGCTCGCCGTCCTCACTCAGGACGAGAAGGGAAAGACCCTCGAGCTGGCCGACTTCGTCGACGTCTACGATCAGGCTGTTCCGGGCATTGGCGCGCTCACCCCCGACAGCGAGGGGATCTACACCTTCGACGTCAACCTGCGCTCGACCCTGGCCCGCTCGCAGGCCGGAGCGCGCGAGCCCAGCCTGCCGCCGGGGACGACGCCCGAGCCCGCCGTCACCGAGTGGAGGAAGAAGGTCTGCGACGGCGAGGAGGACTACGACCGCTACCAGCGGGTCACCGTCGACAACCTGACCACCGGCCAGACCTGGTCGATCGACGTCGAGAACCCGTGGCCCAACGGCGGCTCGGGCACCGGCAACGCGATCATCTCCGGCGTCCGCGCCCGCAAGGGCGACCAGATGCGGGTGCGCTACAACCTGCGCGCCCTCGGCCACGTCGCGATCATGGGCAGCGGCATCACGGTGGTCGACCTGAACCGCTTCTACGGCCTGCTGCAGCCGTACCAGACCGCGGGCTCCGGCCAGTGCGGCCGGCGGCTCGGCAAGTTCGAGGGGCAGCAGCTCGAGTTCCCAGCCTGTGCCCCCGGCAGCCTCGACCTCGACGGCATCGCCATGACCCCGGCGGTGGTGACCCATTCGCGCACCGGTTGCGACGGCGTCCCCTGCCGCGGCGAAGGGTTCATCGACATCTACTCGCCCCTGCAGCGGGTGGGCGCCCTCCACACGCGCTCCACGGCCGCGTCGCCCGGAGGCGTCGAGAACGGCCTCTTCGGCAACGTCGACGGTCCGGAAGCCTTCCAGCTCGCGGACCTGGCGGCGTGCATCCAGCAGGTCGACGGCCAGCTCGTCATGCTGCGCGACGTGGCTCTCGCCAACGACGCACTGTGGGTCTTCCGCGGCATCCACGGCGAGATCGGCGGCACCTTCCAGGCGCCTCCCGCGGGCTTCACGCCGCAGATGATGCAGAGCGACCTGCTCTTCCTCTCTCTCGGAGCACCCGGCATCTACGTCTTCGACGTCTCGGCGCGCAGCCTGGTCCTTTCGCCCATGGGTGGACCAGCTCTGGTGGGTCGCCTCTCGGTCCCGGGTCATACCGCCTTCCGGCTGCAGGTCGACCCCGTGCGCGGGCTGCTCTTCGCCGGCGGTACCGACACCTCGACCGGCAAACCGGTGATCGACGTCTGGGACATCGCGTCGATCAACGGTGCGCCCGGCCTCGACGGCGAGCCGACGCCCCGGGCGACGCTCCACGCCCCGTGGTCGACCAACCAGCTCGGGATCGACGCGACCGGCACCGGCCTGCTCTACACCTGGGGTGCCGAGCAGGGGCCGCTCGTCGTGCCCTTCGACCGGCCGCAGTTCATCTTCTCCGGGCTGTATCGCCCCGAAGCGGTCGAGGAGAAGCAGGGGATCTCGGGCGTGCAGCAGGCGACCTCGCGGTTCGTGCCTCTCGGTGTGCCGCTCGAAACCTCGCCCGATGCCGAGGACGACTACATCGCCAACGAGAGGAAGGCCACGGCCGCCTTCAAGCTGCGCCTGGCCCTGCCGGGATCGTTGGGACCGGAGCTCACGGCGAAAGTGCAGAGCCTGCGCTCCCTGCCCGGCGACAAGAGCCTGGGCCGGGAGGATGTCGGACCATCCGTGGCCCTGCCCGGTGGCCCGGGCTGGCCGGACCAGGAGGTGATCGTCCGTCTGCGCCGCGTCGGTCTGGGGAGCGAGGACGGACAGGGTCAGCTCACCGGCGAGGCGGGTCCGCTGGGCACGGCCTATCAGCTCTATGAATCCGTCGAGACCGTGCTGCTCGAAGCCGATCCGCGGGCCCGCTCCGGATATCACCGCCAGGATGCCCCGGGCAACGACACCGCCGACGAGAAGGCGCAGTGCCGCCACTGCAACTGGCCGGGCTACCTGCCCGACCCGCTGGGCAACGAGCCGGCTCTCGACAACGTCAAGGAGCTCCTGGCCGGCCGCTACGTGCGCGCCTTCCTCTTCGCTACCACGGAAGGCGGCGTGAGCGCGGTCACCCGGCAGGCCACAGAGGACGCCATCGACATGTTCGAGCAGCGGGGCGAGAACTATCCGCTGCCCGCGGGATCGGCCGAGGTGGCGGGACCGGCGGATGCCGTGCCGTCGCCGCTTCAGGTCTCGCTGGCCGAGCCCGCGCAGGGCGGAGCCATCTGGAGCCCGGGAGAGGCCGGTGTCTCGGTTGCGCTGCCCGGAGGGGAGCTGCTGCTGACCACCACCGACCACTCCGTCGGCGGACGCGCCATCCCGTTCTCGCTCGACCGCTTCTACCGCTCTGGCACGCTCGGTTACGGTCCGCTGGGGAGCGCCGGCTGGTCGGCGAGCCTCTTCGCTCACCTGCGCGAGCTGGCGGTCACCGGCGAGGTCGAGTACCACGACGGAATGGGGCACGTCTGGCGGTTCTTCCCGCGCACGCTCCCTGCGCCGCCGGAGGGCTACGAGAATGATGACGCGGCCTCCTACTACGCTCCGGCGGGGGTCTACCTGCGCCTCCAGAAGCTCTCGGGAGGCCAGGGTTGGCGGCTGATCACCCGCGATCACGGGGTGGCGCTGTTCGACAGCGTCGGGCACCTGACCGAGATCTCCGATCGCTTCTACCGCGGTGGCACAGCGGGCGATCAGGGCAACCGCATGCAATTGCGGTACGACCCGTTCGGGCAGCTCGTGGCCGTGGTCGACGACCTCGGCCGGCAATACAAGCTCGAGTACTTCGACGATCCGCGCCCGGAGGCGGAGGGAGGCGACGGCGACCGCTATGGCCTGCTCAAGTCCGTCACCGACTTCGTCGACCGCGAGGTGGCCTACGAATACGACGGCGATCGGCGCCTGACCAAGGTGAAGATGCCCGAGGTGACCAATCCGGTCGAGGCGTATGCGGAGCTCTCCTACACCGGATCGTCGCGCCCGACTCTGGAATACCACTACGAGCCCACGGACGGAGCCGACGCGTCGGAGACGGCCACCGGAGCGCTGCTGCACGGCAAGTTCGCCAAGCTGCGCCTGGCTGACTTCGAGCTTCCCCAGTTCGTGGAGGGAGCGAGCAGCGTGCCGCGGGCGCGCTTCAGCTACGAGGCGAACAGTGGCCGTGTTATCCGGGTGGGTTTCCCGACGCGCGACAACCAGAACTCCGGCACCTCGTCCGTCGAGTGGAGGCTCACTCCGGGCGGCGGTTCTCCTCCCCCTTTCCCTCCCGACAGGATCACCTTGCGGGCGCCTTGGGACCACGAGGTCGAGCTCACCCTGACCAAGGGACGGATCACCGCCCGCAAGGAGCAGCTCACGGTCCACCAGCCCGGCGCCTCCCCGAACGAGGAGCAGCTCACGACCTCCTACAGCTTCTCCGAGGATGGACGGCTGCTCAACGAGGACCGTCCGGACGGCTCGCGCACGACCCAGTGCTTCGCCGACGGAAAAGGTGGCCCCGAGTGCGAGGAGGGCGGCTCGCAGGCCCTGGACCGGCTGGCCAAGGCGAACGTGGTCAAGACGTTGACAACGGCGTTGACGCAGGAAGCCAAGGGATCGGCCGACTACACGACTACCGGGACCGGCGCCGACTATCAGGACGACAACCAGCTCAGCGAGGTGACCGACGGTGAGGGCCGCCCTGTGAGCCTCGCGGTACCGCAGGCGGGGCAGAGCGCCGCTACCCGGTTCGCCACGGAGAACGTCTCGGCGCAATTCTCCTTCGACCGGTTCGGACGGGTGAAGCAGGCTTTCGGAGGCGGCGCCGGAGCGCCGCAGATGCACCTCGATTACGGCAAGGACGCGCGGGGGCAGCAGGGCGCAGGTCTCGCCCGGCGGATCGAGCGGGGGAGCGGCGGGTCCGCCTTCTGGCGTCAGATCGACTACGACGACGCCTACAACCCCGAGCGGGTGGAGACCTCGCAAGGCGTCTCCACCACCACCAAGTTCGACACATGGGACCGGCCGGTGCGCATCGTCTCCGGCCTCTCCACCGATGGCCGCTTCGCGCAGGTGGGAGCGGCCGAATGCACCGAAGGAGAGGGCGCGCGGACCGAGAAGGCCTACGACGCCGCCGGCCACCCGGTGCGCGAGAGGCGGCTCCAGGACTACGTCGACCCGGCCGATGGAGCGACGCGGTGCCGCTGGGTCGAGATCCGCTACACCTACAACGCCCGCGAGCAGCTCGTCTCTACCGAGGAGACCCATCTCGCCTCGGCCACCAATCCGGGGCAGGTCACGGCGGCGCCGCAGGAGGTGATGGTCGAGGAGTACGACGAGCACGGACGGATCGAGCGCGAGCGGACCAAGGCGGTCAGCCGGCCGGACCTGATGACGGCCTATGCCTACGACAGCGCGGGACGGGTAGCCGCGACGCGGACCGGCGACGAGGGGCTGCGCCTGGTCGGTTACGACAGGCTCTCGCGGACGGTCTTCACCACCGACGGAGACCAGAGCGTTTGGCGGGGCCGCTACGACGCCTGGGGGCGGCTCTACCACGAGGAGCAGGCCACGGGCGCGGTGGTGCGGAGGCGCTTCGACAAGGCGGGGAATCTCCTCGAGGAGGCGACCTTCGACGCGGATCCCACGACCACGGCGAGCGCCAAGGTGCTCTCCGACGTGAAGACTCACTTTACGAGCTTCGGGGTGATGGACCGCACGTCCCAGGCGCTCACCGAGGCCGTGGGACAGAACCCTCCGGCGATGCGGGCCACCGAGCAGGTCTTCGACGGCTCCGGCCGGGTGACCGAGGTCTGGAGCGGTCCGCCGCTCGAGAACGATTCGATGCAGGTGGACCATCAGAAGGCGCGGCGGGAGAAGAAGGTCGAGTACGAGCCCTCCAGCGGCAGGGTTCAATTCGAGCGCTACGGTGGGGACGACGCGACGGCGCCGCTCCATGCGGTGCGCTTCGATTACGGCTCCGAGAGCGACGCGCCCTGGCCCGACGCGGTCACCCTCCTCGAATCGGTGCCCGGGCAGTCGGATCTCGTTCCAACCCTGACCACAGCCTACCGGCGCGACGCCTTCGGCCGGCCGGTGGAGGAGAGGACGAGCAACGGATTGCTGACCCTCACCACCTACGACCGGGGCGGCGACGCCATTCGGGTCCGGACAGGCTCCGGCAGCGAGACCTCCATCAGCTATGACGGCCGCAATCTCCCAGTCAAAGTGGTGCGCCCGAACGGCCGCGGCTTCACGCTCTATGCCTACGATCTCGATGGCTCGAAGCTGCGGGAAGCGACCCACACGGCTTCGGAGGAGCTCTGGGAGACGGTTTACGGCTACGACGCGACCGGCCGGATGACGACGATCGCCTACGACGACGGCTCGGCGGAGACGCAGACCTACAATCTCGACTCGACCCTGGCCACGCGGCAGACCCGCGACGGTCTTCTCTTGACTTATTCGTACGATCCTGCGAACCGCTTGCAGGCGGTGACGCCGGCTCTCGCGGCGGCGGGATCCTCGTCGTCGACGCTCCTGGATGCGGGAGACAAGTACGCTTTCGACAAGCTCTCCCGGCCCATCCAGCTGGAGAGCGGGCGTCCAGGCATTGCCGGCTATGACCCGGCGCTGGCCGTGCGCTATTCCACCTACGATCTGGCCTCGCGACCGGCTGCAGAGGCGGTCGGAAGCCGAGCGCCTCTCTCCTGGCACTACGACACCTGGAACCATCCAGTCGAGGTGACTTTGCCGGAAGGAACGGCGCGCGGCGCGGCGGGCCCGTTCCAGGGCTTCACCCGGCACTATGACACCCTCGACCAACTGATCGACGTTTCGGGCATGGGAGCCGCCGGCCTGTCGCCCACGCCGCTGGGAGCGCAGTGGAGCTGGGGCGGCGCCGGCCGTCTCTACGCCGTTACCACAAAGGGCGCTCTTCAGACGGCAGCCCGCTACGGCTACCACGGCGGCGCGGGTCCGCAGGTCCCTGGCTACAGCCCGGACGCGTCCTCCAAGTGGGCACTTGGGACCCTGATCTGGGGAAGCGGCGGCGATGCCTCGGCCACCGCTGCACCTCAAAGGACCTGGGCTGCCTTCGGCTTCGGCTGGCGGGGTAATGAAGGGACTCCCTCCGACGGAGCCAAGCTGGGCCGCCAGGTGCTCCAACTCTCTGGCGCCACGGCCGATCTGTTCGCCGGCATGGGATGGTCCTACGGTTATGATGGCGGCGTGCGGCTGTCGTTCGCCACCTCGGGCAACGGCAGCCTGGATGGCCAGGCTCCGGCGCCCGGAAGTGACGCCGAGAGCTTCAGCTTCAAGTATGGAGCCGGCGATGAGCTCTCGCAGATCGTGCGCGAGGCCACCGGTCAGATCGCGGAGCTCCAGACCGGCGACTATGGCCGAATCCTCTCCTGTAACGGTGCACCGTTCTCCTACGATGGAGCCGGGCGGCGTCTGGAAGATGACCGCTTCGTCTACCACTGGGATTGGCGAGGGCAGCTCGTCTCGGTGACGGTGAAGGACACCTGGCCCGACACCGATGGCGACGGCCAACCCGACGTGACCCCCTGGGCAGGCTACCAGGTTCGTTACGACTACGATGCAGCGGGCCGCATCATCCACCGCCTGGTCTACGGCAAGCTCCCGGAAGGGTCCACCGACGACTCCCAGCGACCCTTCGTCGAGAAGCGGGTCTTCGTCTGGGAAGGTGATGGATTGGCGGCCGAGGCGGCCTACGGCAACCCGGACGAGTCGATCTTCCGCTGGCGCAAGACCTATGTGCCGGGTCCCAAGGGCCTGGACGACGCCGTGCAGGTCGTGGTGGAAGACGCCGCCTCGGGTACGACGCGGACCTACACGCTGCTGCGGGACGAGATGGGTACCGTCATCGGTCTGGTCGCCGAGGACGAGGGGAACGATCCCACCAAACCGCCGGCGCCGGTGCGCTATCGCTACACACCCTACGGAGAGGCTCATGCCGAGAGTGGCCCCGAGCTGCTGCGCGCCCGCTTCGACGAAGAGGCCAACCAGGTGGTTACCGCCGGTGGATCCGTGACTCAGGCTGCCGCGGCCGGAACCGCCGCCGGTGCGCTGGCCCTCGACTGGACCCTGAAGCTGGACAGCGCGACACTTCCCGAAAATCTGAAGGTCGAGCACCTCGTCGCAGGGCTCGGCTGGCTGCCGTTGTCCGCGGACGAGGTGGCCGTGGGTGTGGAGCCCACCAGTGGGATCTCGGCCGGAGGCGGCGGTCCCCCGATGCGTTTGTTGGTGCTCGCCCGCAACGGCTGGCCCCAGGGGGCGAGTTACCGCGTCCGCCTGACGGGAGGTCTCGAAGACGAGCTCGGCCGGCGCTTTGGTCAGACCGAGAGCCTGGAGTGGAGGGTTCCCGAGGCTCCGGCCACCGGGACCATCGCCGCCATCCTTTTCGACAAGAAGATCGCCGTCCGCTACGAGAGCTGGGAGGCGGCCACAGATTCGGTGGAAGGCCGCTTCCCCGGTGGCCAGACCGCGCTCTTCCAGGGCTTGTGGACCGATCCCCTGACCGGCATGGCCTATGCTCGGGCGCGCTGGTATGACGCCCGCAATGCGGCATGGCTCTCGGAAGATCCGATGGCCGACACCGACTCGCCGAACCTCTACGCCTTCGTCGGCGCTCAGCCGAACATGTCGACCGATCCGCGGGGCCTCTGCATGGGCTTCGAAGAGCTCACCTGCGGCGAGGTCGCCGACAGCTTCCTGAGCTGGAACGCTGCGAAGCGGACCGGCAACTTCCTGGTCGGTGAGGTCGAAGGCATCTACAACACCGGCAAGGGAATCGTCCATGCAGCTCTCCACCCGATCGAGACCGGCGAGCAGCTCGTACAAGGCGCGGCTTACCTGGCGGAGAACTGGGACCGGATCGACCTCAAACAGGTTGCGACGAACGCGGTCGACTCCTACGTCAATGCCAGCGCCGAGAAGCAGGGGGAGGTCTTCGGTGAGGTTGTGCTCTCGACGATCCTGCTCGGAGGCGTGGGCAAGACGGCAGAGGCCGAAAAGCTTGCCGGACTGGTTAAGGACGTGGCTTCACTGGGCAAATGGGGCGACGAGCTCGGCGACGCTGCTATGCTAGGCTTCCGTGAGGGCGCAGCCGAGGGCGTGGCGGAGTTGGCACCGGAGATCTCGGAACAGGCGATCATTCGACAACGTGTGCTGGCCCGAATCGCAGAAAGCCAGGTCGCGAGGGGGGCGAGCAATTTCGGGGCTCACGTGGCAAGAGAGGCCCAAGCTCTCAGCGGCTATACAGCGGATGCTTGGGAGATGACGACTCTTTCGAAAGGCTCGTTGATCTACGGTGGCACTCCTGGGCAATCGGCCTTCTACGCGAGCTTCGAGACGGTGAAGGAGAGCGGCCTGAGAGCTAAGCCCCTCTTTGAGTCATTGCAGGTCGCTCCTCATTCCGTGTACGGCTATAGACCGCAAGTTCAGGCATATCGACTGGTTCGCGATCTGCGAGTGGCTTCAGGTGCGGCGACCGCAAACCCGGCACTTGGGGCAGGTGGAGGTACCCAATTCTTCGTGCCACGATATGACAAGGTGCTCACGCCGGTGAGATCCTTTAATCTGACGAGGTGAGCTTGAAGGCAAACGCCGTACCTGGTCTGAGTAGGAACCTGCGATCCCTTTTCGACCGCGAGATCGAGCTCGGAAACCGAGTCTTGCGTATCGATGAACCGGCGGGTACAAAGTGTCCACTTGCTGTGGTTTTCAGGGATACTCTTCATTTTGGAGAGCTCAAGGCGCTGGCCGAAGGACTTGGTTCGGCTGTGAGGAAGTGGGAGAACCGGGATCCACACTATCCATCTGAAGCGGGTTTTGTATGTCAGGATACCAACCAAGTGCTTGCGGGTCCTCTCCGAGAATAGCCTTGTGGCCGGTCACGTCCAGGTGCTTCCAGGTGAATCGAATCCGCGTTGCCCTCCGGAGGAGCACTTTCAGGAGGCGGTCCAAAGAACGACCGAGCAGATCCGATTCGCCGAGAAGCCGTGGTGGAAGAAGCTCTTCGGCCGGACTGCGACCTAGTAGGCTGTGCTCGCTGCCGTCGGTTATTCGGTCTCCTTCATCGATTTCCTACCGCGGCGGCGGCTGGCCCTCGTCCGCCGGGGGCTGCCCCTCGTCGGGCTGCGGCTCCTCCTGGGGCGAGGGTGACACGCTCTGGGCGCCTCTCGCTCCCGGTTTGGCGGGCATCTTCTCGCCTTCTTTCGGGATGTAGAACGCCTTCTGCTGGTACCAGGGCAGGCTGGTGATCGTCGACCATTGCGAGCTGTATTCGCGGGCGGGCTCGGTGCCGGCCACGAAGGCTTCGTTGATGGTCCGGCCTCCGGTCTTCGAGAGCAGGCCGCTGTAGTACTCGATGTCCTTCATGATCACGCCCGGCGGCACCTGGAAGGTCTCGCCCTTCTGGATCCAGCCGTTCGCGAGGCCGTCTTCCGCGATGTCGCGCCAGATCGGCAGTGCGGCGACCGCGCCGCTCATCCCGGAGCCCAGCGAGCGCTTCACGTCGTAGCCGATCCAGGTGAGGATCGTGTAGCGCGGCGTGAAGCCGACGAACCAGGCGTCCGAGAAGTCATCCGTGGTCCCCGTCTTGCCGGCGATGTCGAGGGGGAGGTCGTGGATGGCGTACGCCGTGCCGTGGTCGATGACCCCTTCCATCATGTGGGTCAGCACGTAGGCGACGGCGGGGCTCGTCGAGAGGTAGGAGGCCGGGAAGTGCTGCTCCAGCACGTGGCCGTCCGGCTCGGCGATCCTCCGGATCAGGTGCGGCTCCACGTGCACTCCCTGGTTGGCGATGGTGGCGTAGGCCGCGGCGAGCTCGATGGGCACCAGGTCCGCCGCGCCCAGGGCGATGCTCGGATAGTTGGGCAGCGGCGTGCGGATACCGCAGCGCTGGGCGAAATCGATGACTCTCCGGCCCCCGACCAAGTCCCACAGCTTCACCGCGGGGACGTTGATCGACTGCTCCAGGGCCCGGCGCAAGGTCACGATGCCGGCGTGCTTGTGGTAGTAGTTCTCGGGCCGGTAGCTCATCCGCCCGTCGGCGCCGAGGAAGGCGGTCGGCGCGTCGAGCAGCGTGTCCGAGGGGGTCCAGCCGGCCTCCAGGGCGGTCCCATAGACGAACGGCTTGAACGCCGAGCCCACCTGCCGCCGTGCCTGGGTGATGCGGTTGAACTTGTTGCGAGCGAAGTCCCAGCCGCCGACCATGCCGAGCACGGCGCCCGAGTGGCTGTCGAGGACCACGGCCGCCGCCTCCATCCGCGGCTCCTGCTCCAGCTGAAGATGGAGCTCCGGCGCCTCCGGCTTCTGCGGATCCTCTTTCGCCGTCTCCTTGCCGTCCTTGGTGTCCTTCTTGTCCTTTTTCTTTTCCACCGCCTGGAGGCTGAACCAGGCCACCGAGCCGCGCTTCAGGAGGTCGTCCGGCTGCTTGCGGCGGGTCCAGGCGATCCCGGCGGCATCGAGGGTGTAGACCTCGCTGCCGATCTTGACCCGGGCCGTCGCCGGACCGCTCTCCAGGACGATGCCCTGATACCAGCGGCCGGGCACCGGTTTGCCGTGGCTCCAGGTGGGGAGCTGCTGCGTATCGATGACCGCCGGCTCCAGGGTCGCGATCGGGCCGTGCCAGCCGCGGCGGCGGTCCATGCGCAGCAGGCCCTGGCGCACCGCCTTCTCGGCGGCCCGCTGGATCGGCGGGACGAGCGTGGTCTGCACTTGGAGACCCCCCTCGTAGAGAGCGGTGGGGCCGTATTTGGTCTCCAGGTATTTGCGGATGTCCTCGGCGAAGTAGGGGGCGAAAAGCTCCTCGGGCTGCTGGGAGGAGACCAGGATCGGCTGCACCACGGCCTGCTCGTACTGCGCGTTCGTGATGTAGCGCTCCTCCAGCATGCGGCGCAGCACGCGGTCGCGCTGGTGCTTCACCTGCTCGGGGTTGCGATAGGGGCTGTAGCGGCTCGGCGCCGGGATGATGCCGGCGAGGGTCGCCGCCTCGGTGAGGGAGAGCCTGGCGGCGGGCTTGTCGAAATAGTAGCGGGAGGCCGCCTCGACCCCGTAGTTGCCGTGCCCCAGGTTCACCAGGTTCAGGTAGAGGGTCAGGATCTGCGGCTTGCTGAGGTTCTTCTCCAGCTCCACCGCCACGAAGGCCTCTTCGACCTTGCGGCTCCAGGTGCGCGCGCGGGTCAAATAGAGGCTGCGGGCGAGCTGCATGGTGATCGTCGACGCGCCCTCGACCACCCGGCCGGCCCGCAGGTCGGTCAACGCCGCCCGCATGATGCCGACGGCATCGACGCCGCCGTGCTGAAAGAAGTTGGAGTCCTCGGAGGCGAGCACCGCCTGCTGCAGGATTTTCGGGATCTCCGCCTGCTTCAGCATGACCCGCCGCTCGCGCGCGAAGGTGGAGAACACGGTGCCGTCCTGGGCATAGAGCTGAGTCACCAGGCTGGGGGTGAAGCCGACCAGCGACTCCACGCGCGGGACGTGGATGGCGGCGGCGACCGCGACGCCGGTGATCGCGCCGACGAGCAGCGCGACGACCAGGGGCAGCGTCCAGCGCATCAGCCGGCGCGGTGTTCTGGACTGGCTGGAGCGGGCAGGAGGGGAGGTGGAGGGCAGCGGGTCGTATCGCACGGCTTTCATTATAGGATGATGCCGACCCGGAGGCCCCCCGATGGCGGAACCCCCTGACCAGCCACCCTATGTTCCCCCGAGCCCGTTCAACCCACCGGGTGTGAGCCCTCCCGGAGTGCCCGCGCGTCCGCCGGGCCGTTCCGGTTGCAGCAAACCGCTCCTCATCGGCTGCGGGGCCATCCTGCTCCTCCTCGGGATCGGCCTCGTCGTGATGATCTACAACGCTCCGAAGATCGTGCAGTGGTCGTTCCGGGCGATGGAGCAGGACATCATGGGCCGTCTCGGCCCGGACGTCACACCGGAGGACCGCGTCCATCTCGCCGCGGCCTTCGAGGACGCTCGCCGCAGCATGGAGAAGAACCAGGGGATCGACATCTCCAAGGTCCAGGCCCTCCAGAACAAGATCATGGAGGTGGCCCCGGCCTCCCGGCCGATCTCCCACAAGGACGTTCAGGAGCTCACCCGGTTGCTGGAGGGGCTGGCGGGGAAGGCCCTCACCCCCGGCCCCTCTCCCGCAAGCAGGAGAGGGGAGAGGGTTAGCTCGCGCAAGCTCTGGGAAGCCGTGGCCTGACTAACCTACACCCCTCTCCCGCTCGCGGGAGAGGGGCCGGGGGTGAGGGTAGGGGGGGAGGGTCGGGGAGGGGGTACAATGCGCCCATGTCGGGTTTCCAGCTCATCTCCCGCTTCACGCCCCAGGGGGACCAGCCGGCTGCCATCGCGCAGCTCGTCGAGGGGTTGGAGCGCGGCGACAAAGAACAGGTCCTGCTCGGTGTCACCGGATCGGGGAAGACCTTCACCATCGCCAAGGTCATCGAGGCCCTGAACCGGCCCACCCTCGTCCTCTCGCACAACAAGATCCTCGCGGCACAGCTCTTCCAGGAGTTCCGGAGCTTCTTTCCGAACAACGCCGTCGAATACTTCGTCTCCTACTACGACTACTACCAGCCCGAGGCCTACGTCCCGGCCACGGACACGTACATCGAGAAGGAGACCAGCATCAACGAGGAGATCGACCGCCTCCGCCTGCGCGCCACCAAGTCGCTGTTCGAGCGGCGGGACGTGATCATCGTGGCCTCGGTCTCCTGCATCTACGGCCTCGGCTCGCCGGAAGCCTTCTTCGGCATGCTCCAGTTCTTCAGCAAAGGGGATACGGAGGGGATGGACCCCGTCCTCAAGCGGCTCGTCGAGATGCAGTACGAGCGCACCAACATGGACCTCTACCACGGCAGCTTCCGGGTGCGCGGCGACGTGCTGGAGATCCTCCCGGCCTATGAAGAGGTCGGCCTCCGGGTCGAGTACTTCGGCGACGAGGTCGAGCGCATCACCCGCTTCGACGTTCTGCGTGGCGACGTCCTCTACGAGCTCGACCGCATCGCGGTCTATCCCCGGACGCACTACGTGACTCCCAAGGAAAAGCTGGAGCTCGCCATCGCCGGCATCCGCGTCGAGCTGGAGGAGCGGCTGGCGATCCTGGAGGCCGAGGGCAAGCTCCTGGAGCGGCAGCGGCTGGAGCAGCGCACCCGCTTCGACCTCGAGATGCTCAAGGAGATCGGCTACTGCCACGGCATCGAGAACTACTCGCGCCATCTCTCCGGCCGCGCGCCGGGAGAGCCGCCGCCGACGCTCTTCGACTACTTCCCGCCCGACTACCTGGTCGTCATGGACGAGAGCCACCAGACCATCCCGCAGGTGCGCGGCATGTATCACGGCGACCGCTCGCGCAAGACGACCCTGGTCGACTTCGGCTTCCGCCTCCCCTCGGCGCTCGACAACCGGCCGCTCACCTTCGACGAGTGGGACGCCCGCATTGGCCAGCGGATCTACGTCTCGGCGACGCCGGCGGAGTGGGAGCTCACGCGTACCGGCGGTGTAGTCGTGGAGCAGGTCATCCGTCCCACCGGCCTGCTCGATCCGGTGATCGAGATCCGGCCGGCCAAGGGGCAGGTGGACGACCTGGTAGGGGAGATCCGCAAGGTGGTCGCCCGCAAGGAGCGCGTCCTGGTCACCACCCTGACCAAGCGGATGGCCGAGGAGCTGACCCAGTACCTCCAGGAGCTCGCCATGCGGGTGCGCTACATGCACAGCGACGTGGAGACCCTGGAACGGGTCGAGATCGTCACTGGCCTGCGCCGCGGTGACTTCGACATCCTGGTGGGAATCAACCTGCTGCGCGAGGGGCTCGACCTGCCCGAGGTGTCGCTCGTTGCCATCCTGGACGCCGACAAGGAGGGGTTCCTCCGCAGCACCACCTCGCTCATCCAGACCTCCGGCCGTGGCGCCAGAAACCTGAACGGCAAGGTGATCTTCTACGCCGACAGGATGACCGATTCGATGCAGAGGGCGATCGACGAGACCGAGCGCCGCCGGGTCAAGCAGAGGACCTATAACGAGGAGCACGGCATCGAGCCGGCGAGCATCTTGAAAGACATCCACAACCCGCTGGTCCAGATGAGCCAGCTCGACCTCTACGCCGCCGGCCCGCAGCGCCTCTCCGATGTCGCCGAGGCGAGCGACGTCCCCCTCAACGAGCGCATCGCCCGCCTGGAGAAGGAGATGCGAGCCCACGCCAAGCGCCTGGAGTTCGAGGAGGCCGCCGAGCTGCGCAACAAGATCCGGGAGCTGCGGGAGCTGCAGATCTACGCGGGGTAGACAGGGCTCGGCATGAACGAAAGCAAACAGCTCTACTTCCTCTGCGTGAAGAACAAAGGCTACGCAGCCTCGCTCCAGGTGAGAACGGTCTACCGGGGAATCAGCGATTCGCAGGCCGAGGCTCATGGCATGCTCCGAATCGTTGATGAGTCGGGCGAGGATTACCTCTTCCCGGCGAGTTTCTTCGTTCCCATCGAGGTGCCAGCCGAGGCTGCCCACGCCTTCGCGGGTGCGGCCTGATCATTCGCGTTGAGCCTGGCTGCCTGCCATCATGTGAAGCCCGGACGCGTGACCGTCCCGGGGAAGCCAAGCGACGAGCTGGCGCCCGGCACGCTCAACAGCATCAGGAAACAGGCAGGCTTCAAGAAGTGAGGCTCACCATGCGCTATGCGATCGTCATTGAGAATGCCGGACCCAACTATTCCGCGTATGTGCCGGACTTGCCTGGCTGTATCGCCACGGGTGCGACTGTTGAGGAAGTTGAACGCGAAATCCGAGAGGCGATCGAGTTTCATCTGGAGGGACTGCGCGAGGATGGCTCCCCCATCCCGCCGCCGTCCAGGGTTGTCCGTTACGTCGACATCGCGGCCTGAACCTGCACTCAACCGGGGGGAAAGGGGAGCCAACCGATGAGGCCCCAGTCCCCCGATACCCCGCCGGAGATCGAGGAGATTCTCCTGGAAGGCTATCGCCGGATGCCACCGGTCGAGAAGCTCCGGCAGGTCTTCGATTTGAACAGGGCAGCCCAGCGGCTGGCCGCGATGCGCATTCAGGCTCGGTATGGCCCCAACCTCTCCGAGCGCGAGCTGCGCCTCCGGCTCGCAGCCCTTTGGCTGGATCGAGAGACCATGATCGAGGCGTTCGGCTGGGATCCTGAGGTCGAGGGCTACTGACGTTGGTCAGCCTGGACGAGGCCCTATGCCTGACCGTTGGACCACACCGGATTTTGACCACCTCTCCTGGCACGACTGTCACGTGCACGGGTTTCGTCTCGGCACCGTGCAGGAGGAGAATGGCACGGCCGACCTCGAGCTGGACCTCGATTTCATCGTGGAGTGGCTCCCGCGCGACGACGGAACGATCCATTTTCTTGTGGCGCCGGCCACGCTCACCTTTCATGAGGTGTTTGGATTACGCATCGAGATCGACTACGTCACGCCGACTGCGGGCATGACACCGTTTTCGCTTCATAGGATCGAGCGGGAGGCGGTCACGTACGAGACCGGCTCCTCATCCTTCCGATGGCGTCTTCCGATCAACTGGCCCGCTGGCCAGATCACCTTCGAGGGGCCGGCCTTTACTCAGGTTCTTCGTCGGGAACCCCTCCTCGTCCATCGGCAACATCTGCTTCCCGCGGAACGTTGAATGCCGGCGAGACGCCAGCGCTCCCAGGGGGCGCGGTCGGCACCTCTCGGGGCAATCGGCAGCCGACGATGACCTCCGGATGAGGGCCCGCAGATGAGCAGCGTGGCTTGTGGTAGGATGGCGCATCGGACGAGAGGTAGGATCATGCCAAAACCAAGGTGTCTGTGACGGTCGAGGGTTCCCTGCTCCGGCAGGTGGAGCGGATGGCGCGCGGGGCGAGTCGCAGCGAGGTGGTCGAGAGCGCGCTCGCCAGTTGGCTGCGGAATCGCCGTCGCGAGAGGCTCGAAGAGGAGATCGAGCTCTACTACCGCTCTCTCGGTGCCGCCGAGGGCGAGGAAGACGCCGCGTGGGCGGAGCTCTCCGGCCGATTGCTCGGCGAGAGCTGGAGCATTTAGCCTGATTGCCAGCAAGCGCCTGGAGTCCGAGGAGGCTGCGGAGCTGCGCAACAAGATCCGGGAGCTGCAGATCTATGCGGGGTAGGTGAGGAACCGCGGCCTCCGGCCTTTTCTTGCGCGATGTGCCTGCCGGGAGTACTCCCAGGGTATGGCTCCTCGTCGACGGAAGACCACGGATGATTTTGCGACGTTCGATCCGAAGCCCTCTCTGCGCTTTGGTGCGAAGATCCTTGGCGATCTGAAAACCGAGCACTCCCTGATCGGAAAAGTTGCTATATGGTACTGGCTGGAAAATCCAGCCGACCACGAATACACAAAGGACGTGGACTTTGCTGTGCACATGCGTCGATTCCTGCGCTTGTGGAGAAGCTCCGTACCGCCGGTATGCAAGTCCGCCCGCTGTCCATCGGCGGAGTGAACGCGATGAGCGAGCCCGCGGGAATCCGCGCGGATTTCATCGACTGGTCGAGCGAAGAATGGGGTGATCTTCAGCCGCTGTACAAGGATGCAATGGCGTCTGCGATGCACTCGGAAGACCGGGTGTCGGGCGTTCCTGTCGCCTCGCCAGAGCACCTTGTGACGATGAAGATCGGCGCAGCGACCGATAAGGATGAGCGCGATGCGATGCGACTCATCGCCAAGGTCGAGGACCTCGACGTCGACAAAAGCCGGGAGCTGGTGAGGAGGTTCCTGGGACCGAGCGGTATCGGTCGGTTCGAAGAATGTCTCCGCCGTGCAGGTCACCCCAAGGCGAAGCGGGCCTATACGGAGAGCTCGTAATCCAGGAGATTTCGCCAAGAAGGCCCCCAGGCACTGATGCAGAGGACCGGCGCCGGCGCGTGGCCGGTTCGCTCCGGCTCTTACGTCTCCGCGAGTCCGGAGCGGACGGTTTGCTCCGGTCTTGTCGCTTCCGTGGGCCCAACTGTCCGACCCGGGGAGCCGGTGACGTACGAGCCAGGTCCAACCGTCCGACCTCTGGCGCGGCAGAGCGGGAGCTCCGGTCCAACCGTCCGCCTTCCCGGGCGCGTCAGGGCGCGATCTCTTGCTCTCCGTGCGGACGGGCGGTAGTCTCCGGCCGTGCTGACGCCATGGTATCCGGAGGAGACGATGTCGACGCAATACACGACCGAGGACACGCGAGGCGAATCCAGCCGGCTCGGCCCGGATGATCCAGGCTATCGCACGGTGGTCGACAAGCGCTTCAACAAGCGGTTTAGGGCGAGACCGGACTACGTGCGGCTGGTCAGCTCCACCGACCAGGTGCTGTCGGCGGTTGAGGAAGCTGTGAGGGAGGAGCGGCGTCTCGTCGTGACGAGCGGAGGGCACTGCCTCGAGGGATTCGTCTCGGACCCCGAGGTGCGGGTGATCCTCGACATCTCGCCCATGAAGCGCGTGGCCTACGACGCGGCGATGGGCGCCGTGGCCGTCGAGGCGGGGGCCACGGTGGGGGAGACGTTCCAGGCGTTGTTCGAAAGGTGGGGAGTCATGATTCCGCTCGGTGAGTATCCCGAGATCGGCATGGGCGGGCATGTGGTCGGTGGCGCCTTCGGCTTCCTCTGCCGCCAACTCGGCCTCGCGGCGGACTATCTCTATGCCGTCGAGGTGGTCACTGTGGACGCGGATGGACGGGCGCGGTGCGTGGTGGCGACCCGGGAAACGTCTGATCCGCACCGTGACCTCTGGTGGGCTCACACGGGCGGGGGCGGTGGCAACTTCGGAATCGTCACGCGCTACTGGTTCCGGTCGCCCGGCGTTTCCGGCGACGACCCGGCCAGGCTGTTGCCGCGTGCGCCGGAGTCGATCACGACGTTCAAGGCGGAATGGAGCTGGAACGACATCGACGAATCGCGCTTCCTGCGGCTCCTCGAAAACCACGGGACCTGGTGCGAGCACAACAGCAGCGCGGATTCTCCGCACGCCTCGCTCTGGACCCTCCTCGCGATCCATCGGAAGCAACTCGGGATGATCAGCATCCGAGGGGTGAGCACGGCCGGCACAGCCGCCGAGCGGCAGATGGAGGAGCATCTGGCGATGCTGAGCGAAGGAGTCGGCGCACCGGGAAGCCGGGAGCTGGCGCAGATGTCCTGGCTCGATTTCGCTCTGAAACCGTTTCCCGATCTGTTCGCCGCACCGCCGGGCGGTGTGAGTGCCAAGGTGAAGGACGCGCTGCTCAGGAAGCGGTTCACCGAACGGCAGATTCGCGTGGCCTACGACTACCTCACGCGCACCGATCACGACATCATGGGTGGGATGCTGGGATTCGCAACCTATGGCGGACGGGTCAATACCGTGGCGCCCGATGCGACCGCCTCCTCACAGCGCGGGGCGATTCTCGACATGGCCTGCAACACCGGCTGGCTGGATCCGCAGGAAGAGGCCAAGAACCTGGCCTGGGTGCGGGCGTTCTATTGGGATCTCTTTGCGGAGAGCCGGGGCGTCCCGGTCCCGGGCGAGGCCTACGAGGGGTCAATGATCAATCATCCCGACACCGACCTCGCGGACCCGGCCCTGAACACCTCCGGCGTGCCGTGGCACACGCTGTATTACAAGGGGAACTACCCGCGCCTGCAGCAGATCAAGGCGCAGTGGGACCCGCGGGATGTCTTCCGGCATGCGTTGTCGATTCGAAGTGGAAGCGCCAGCTGAGTGGAGTGCCAGGTGATATGCAACTGATCCAAGAGCTCGAAAAGACCAGAGACGAGACGCTGAGATACTTTTCGCTCGACCAGAGCGATCTGACGCGCACATACGCGCCAGGCAAGTGGCCCGTCAGATTCATCCTTCACCACCTCGCCGACAGCGAGACGCGCTGAGGGAACTGGCTGGAGGTCTGGGGGACCAACGAAGGAGAACATCCATGAAGAGAATTTTCCGTCTGTGTACCGCACTGGCCATCCTGGCTTGCTCTCTGACCGCCACCCGCCCGGCGTCGGCGGTCGGCAACGACTTCTGCGACGCCACACGCTGCAGGATTTCCTGCCTCGAAGCAGGGTACTCCAACGGTCTCTGCACCAAGGGCGGCTGCCGCTGCTTCTAGGGCGGCTCGGCCCCGGGCGTCTCGACCCGGGGCCGTTCCCGTTCTCCCCGTGAAATCCATCCGCGCCCGCCGCTGTTAAGATCCCTTGCCAGCCGGGAGATTCCGCTCCCGGCGTACTCATATGACGCCCTCCGCCCACCCTCTCGCCGAACGCATCCGGGAGCTTCCCGACCGGCCGGGCATCTACATTTTCAAGGATGCCGAGGGGAAGATCCTGTACGTCGGCAAGGCCACGTCGCTGCGCAAGCGAGCCTCGTCCTACCTTTCGCGTGAGCACGAGCCGCGCCTGGAGGCCATGGTCTCCGAGGCGACCGAGATCGACTTCGTGGTCACCGACTCGGCGGCCGAGGCGCTGCTCCTCGAGAACAACTGGATCAAGACGAAGAAGCCGCGCTACAACATCCTGCTGCGCGACGACAAGACCTACCCTTACTTGAAGGTCACTCTCCAGGACGAGTATCCGCGCATCGCCTTCACCCGCCGGGTGCGCGAGGACAAGGCCGAGTACTTCGGTCCCTTCCTCCCCGGGGGCATGGCGCGCAAGGCGATCAAGCTGGTGCAGAAGCTCTTCCAGCTCCGTGTCTGCCGCATCGAGATCGACGGCAGCCTGCCGCGCCCCTGTCTCTACTACGACATGCACCGCTGCCTCGGCCCCTGTGTCGCCGGGCTGACCAGCAAGGAGTCCTACGACGAGGCTGTGCAGCAGACGCGGCTCTTCCTCTCCGGCCGCACCGAGCAACTCGTCCGACGCCTGAAGAAAGACATGTGGGAGGCCGCCGAGGGCGAGGACTACGAGCGCGCCGCCCAACTCCGCGACACGCTCTCGGAGATCGAGCTCACGACGCAGCGCCGCAAGCTCTCCTCGGTGGAGGACGAGGACCTGGATGTCTATGGCGTTCACGTGAGCGGCGGCAACGCCGCGGTGGCCGTGCTGGTGATGCGTGGCGGGCAGATCCTCGACCGCCGCGAGCTCTTCTGGGAGAGCGTCGGCCAGGTCTCGGCGGAGCAGCTCCTCTCCGAGATCCTGCCGCAGATCTATGACCGCACGACCTTCATCCCCAAGGAGATCCACCTGCCGGTGCCGGTCGACGGGGAAGAGGCGCTGCTCGAGTGGCTGTCGGAGAAGAAGGGGGAGAAGGTCTATCTGCGGATGCCCTCCCGCGGCCCCAAGGCCGAGCGGGTGGCGCTCGCCATGCACAACGCCGAGCTGGCGCACAAGCGACGCTTCCGTGCCGGCGGCCAGGAATCCCCGGGCGCCTCCGCGCTGGAGAGGCATCTGAATCTGATGGAGCCGCCGCGGCGGATCGAGGGATTCGACATCTCGCACTTCCAGGGGGGCGAGACCGTGGCCTCGATGGTCGTCTGGGAGGAGGGAAAGATGCGCAAGAGCGACTACCGGAGCTTCAACGTCCGCGGTCTCCAGCAGCCGGACGACTTCGCCTCCATCCGCCAAGCCGTGGAGCGGCGCTACCGGCGGATCCTGGAGGAGACGGGAGCCCTGCCCGACCTGATCATGATCGACGGCGGCCGCGGCCAGCTCAACGCCGCGCTGGCCGCCCTGGCGGAGCTGGGAGTGGAGGACACGCCGATCGTCTCCCTGGCCAAGCGCGAAGAGGAGATCTACGTGCCGGGAATCCCCGAGCCGCTGCGTCTCCCCAAGGAAGACATGGGGCTCCGCCTCCTCCAGCAAGTCCGGGACGAGGCGCACCGCTTCGCCGTCTCGCGCCACCGCGCCCGGAGGAGCGCCCGCACCCTCCACAGCAAGCTCGACGAGCTCGCCGGCATCGGCCCCCGCCGCCGCAAGCTCCTGCTGACCACGCTGGGGAGCGTCACCGCCGTGCGCGAAGCCCCGCTGGAGAAGCTCCAGGAGGTCCTGGGGCAGGTGATGGGACGGAAGATCTTCGACCAGTTGCACGCGGCGGCGGCGGAGGAGGAGCCGATCACCTCCCCAAGCTGAAGGGCATCTATAATGGTCGGCTGTATGAAAAGGGATGATCTGGAGCAGGGAGACGAGCTTCGGCCGGAGTACAAGCGATCGGACTTCGGTGAGCTGGTGCGCGGAAAGTATGTGGAGCGGCCGGCTCTCTCGAGCCCGGAACACACGGTGATGGTCGTGCCGCGTGAGTTGGTACCCGTCTTTCAGCAGCTCATCGCCGAGCACGAAAAGAAGCGCGCTGGCCGCTGACTCTTCCTCACTTTTTAACCGTCCTGGCCCACCCCCGAAGCGTCTCCTTGACCTCGCGCCAGCTCACCTTCCAGATCATCGAGGGCCTGGGTTCCGCGTCGGCATCGTCGAAGTAGACGAGGGCATAGAGGAGATGCGCGATGTCGTCGACCTCGAACTTCTCGCGATACCAGTCGAGCATCTGCTGCAGTGAGAAGCCATGGCGGCCCAGGGCGAAGAGATCGACGAAATCCTTGCGCGAGCCGCGCTGGCTGATCGCCGAGAGCTTCATGCAGGCGAAGTCCTCGAACTCGGCAAGCGGGCAGCCGGGCTCCGGCCAGAAAGCCAGAGGAGCCAAAGACCGATCGCGATACGGCCCCGTCCGCCGGTCCCACACCTGTCGCGACTCGCTCTGCAGCCACCGGTCCACCTCGCGGCGGGGGAGATCGAGGAGGAGCTGCCAGAATCGGAGCTGCTGCGGGGTGAGACCCCGCCCCTCGTGCCGTAAGATCCATTCACGGAGATCCGGGTCACCGATCGTCTTCCGCAGCCAGGTCACATCGGTCCAGGTTCCCGTTGCGAGGACGCGGCCGATGATCGCCTCCCGATGACGGTCCCAGCGCAGCGACCGGGCGTTCGTATCCCAGAAGAGCTTCCTCACCGAAGCCGGGAGGGACGAAGGCTCTTTTGCCTTCGCCTTGGGAGGGGATCGGCGCCTTCCTTGCCCGGACTCCATGCCATAAGTGTACTCGACTGAGGGGTTCGGCCGGGTGATGGCGTTGTATTAGACCGGTGCGCGACCTTGCCCCCAAACAGCCTCCATCTCACAAGCCGCCATCCAGTGCTCTTCTGAGGTCCAGAACCACGCAGCCCGAGACCGAGCACGACGCACATCCCGTTCTGCACCTGCAGCGCGCTGTTGGAAACCGGGCGGTGCAGCGGCTGTTACGGACCGATGGGCAGGCAGGCGGCATCATCGCCCGCGACGAGGTGCCGGGGACGCCGGTGCCGGCCGCGGAGAAGCCGCCGTCGCCCGAGGTGGCGGAGCGGCAGGCGCGCAATGCGTACCCGAAAAACCCGCACGCCGCCGAGCTACAGAAGAAGATGATCCTCGGCACCATCACGCCGGGGGAGCTGTCGGAGCTCCGCGGCATCGCGAGCTTCCCGGACAACCCGCGCGCAGCAGCGCTCTATGCCAAACAGGACGCCGGGACGATCACCCCTCCGGAACAGGAGGAGCTGCGCGGCTACTTCTCGCAGCTTGCGTCGCAGCGCCGCGCCGACGACGGGTCTCCGGGCGGAGGGCGCGAGAACCCGCGCGCTGCCGCGCTGCGGACAAAACAAGGTGCCGGCACGCTGTCTCCGGAGGAGCTGGCGGAGCTGCAAGGCCTCAACGGCTATCCGGACAATCCGCGCGCTGCCGCGCTGGCCAAGAAACGTACCCTGGGGACCATCACGAAGGAAGAGCAGGCCGAGCTGCAAGGGTTCGACAGCTATCCGAACAATCGGCGCGCTGCGGCGCTGACCACAAAGAGCATTTTGGGGAAGCTCACGCCCGAGGAACAAGCCGAGCTGCAGGGGATCAGCGGCTACCCGGACAACCCGCATGCTGCGGCGCTGGCCGCAAAGCGTACCCTGGGGACAATTACTCCGGACGAAAAGGCCGAGCTGCAAGGGGTCGATCTCCATCCGTACAATCCCCGCGCGGCCATGCTCCACGGGCGGCAGCTCCGTGGGGAGAAGCTCACGCGGGACGAGGAATTGGAGATCATCAAGGATGACACCACCCAGGCCTTTGGGGAGTTCCTGATCCGGCTCGAGCGCAAGAACCAGCAGGGGCGGCTCCACCCACGCGAAAACGGGTACCTGTCGCAGGAATACGAGAGCTATGAGTACCTGCGCCGCGATCCTCAGGTGGTGAAGCGCGCGGCCGAGATCCTCCGCTCCGGCCGCTACGTGCGCTCTGCGTTCGATGATTGATTCACGGCTTTGCCGCGAACCGAAGAATCGGGGTCGCGGATGGTGTCGTCGAGCTGCATCTGTCTAGAGATGTACCCTCCGGCCCTCTCCGGTCACATCCCTGCGGATAAGATCCTCGCGATGAGCAGCCGGATCGATTCGAGCGGCACCAGCCGGCTCCTCCGGGAGCTCGCCTGGGTCTTCCTGCGGCTGGGCACGACCTCGTTCGGCGGCCCGGCGGCGCATATCGCGCTCATGGAGGACGAGGCGGTCCGGCGCCGGAAGTGGGTGTCCCGCGAGGAGTTCCTCGACCTGCTCGGCGCGACGAACCTCATCCCCGGGCCCAACTCGACGGAGCTCGCCATCCATCTCGGGCACCGGCTCGCCGGGTGGCCCGGGCTGCTCGTGGCCGGAGCCTCGTTCATCGCGCCGGCCATGCTGATCGTCGGAGCCATCGCCTGGGCCTACGGACGCTTCGCACAGCTGCCGCAGGCGGATGCGGTCCTGTACGGCATCAAACCGGTCGTGATCGCGATCGTCGTCCAGGCGCTCGCCGGCCTGGCGCGGACGGCGGCGCGGACCGTGTTCCTGGCCGCCGTCGGGCTGGTCAGCGTGGCTCTCCTGATCGCCGGGGTCCACGAGCTCGCCGTGCTCCTGATCGCCGGGCTGGTTGCGCTCGCGGCACGGGCGCTCCGCTCCGGGAAGCCGCGCTCGGGTGCTCTCGCCCTGCTGGCCGGCCTGCCCTCGGCCGGAGGGGCCGCCGCGGCCGGCGCGCCCGCCGTAGGATTACTCCCCCTGTTCCTGTTCTTCCTCAAGGTGGGCTCCGTCCTCTTCGGCAGCGGCTATGTGCTGCTGGCCTTCCTGCGGGCGGATCTCGTCGAGCGCTGGCACTGGCTGACCGAGCGGCAGCTCCTCGATGCGATCGCCATCGGCCAGGTCACGCCGGGGCCGGTGTTCACCACCGCCACGTTCATCGGATACCTGCTCCGAGGCTTCCCCGGGGCGCTGATCGCCACCCTCGGCATCTTTCTGCCCGCGTTCGTCTTCGTCGCGCTGAGCGGACCGCTCGTCCCGAAGCTTCGCGCCTCGCCGGTCTTTGGGGCGCTCCTGGACGGCGTCAACGTCGGCTCGCTGGCGCTCATGGCCGTGGTGACGGTCCAGCTCGGGCGCTCGGCGTTGGTGGATCCGGCCACCGTCCTGCTGGCCGCGGCGAGCGCCTTTCTGCTCATCCGCTATCGCGTGAGCTCCGCCTGGCTCATCCTGGGAGGCGGCATGGCGGGCTTCGCCCTCAGGTCGCTACTGGAAGTATCCTGAGACGTCCAGGACGAAGTGGACCGTGCCCGTCGCCGAGAGCCCGGTGCGGACGGCAATTTCGCCGCCGGCGCCGAGCGCCAGCTCGACGTTGTTGGAGCGGACCTGGTTGGTCTTGAAGCTGATCGTGCTGGTGCCCGCCGGCTCGATCCCCGAGGGCAGGATCTCCAGAGAGCCGGCCGCGGTCGGGCTCACGGCGGTTACATTGGCGACCACGGCCACGGCGCCCGCCGGAACGCCGCAGGTTCCCGCGATCGGGAAGCTCCGCGTGGTGCCGCTCGCGAGCGCCGGCCCCCCCTGCGCGCCGGCCGGATTGCGCGTGTCGACCACCCGGCACGGAGGGAGAGTGTAGAGGTCGGTGCTCGGCCAGGGTCGGGCGCTGTGGCAGAGGCCGGTCCCCTGATCGAGCACCGCGCCTCCCGCGGCGGAGAGGAAGCGCCAGGCGTAGCCGTTGGAATGGAGCGTCAGCTCCAGGACCCCGAAGTCACTCGCGTCGCGCACCTCGCTGTTGGCCCGCACCACGACGATGGAGGTCAGGTTCTTGCCGCCGGTGCCGACGGTGAATTGACGGATGCCGTGGGCGGGGTCGGCCGCCGCGGCCGGGGTCTGCGGGGCGAAGCGCTCATAGACGTGGTCATGACCGTTCAGGACGAGGTCGGCATGAGCCGCGTAGAGGTCCTGCCAGAACGCGTCGTAGGTCGCGTCGTTGCCGTGCGGTCCGGACGAGAAGCGCGGGTGGTGCCAGTAGCCGAGGGTGCAGACCCCGGGGTGGGCGGCGAGATCGGCGGCGAGCCACTGCTCCTGGGGCGAGCCGGCACCGCAGCCGCCGATTGCGCCGCAATTGGAGTTGAGGGCGATCAGATGCCAGCCACCCAGGTCGTAGCTGGAATACCCCTTGGCCGGATCGCCGGCCGCGGCGCCGAAGTAGGAAAAATAGCCGGCGGCATTGGCGGTGCCGTATTCGTGGTTGCCGGGGACCGGCCGGGTGATCGCTTTGAGGCGGCCCCAGGCCGGGTCGTAGGACGTCTGGTACTTCGACGCTGCGCCGTCTTCATATTGGTTGTCGCCCAGCAGGAGGACGGCGGTCGGCCCGAGGCCCAGCAGCAGGTCGGACGTCGCTTTCATGCGGCAGGCGGAGGCTGTGCCGTCGCCGCCGTTGAAGCTCGGGTCCGCCGGATCGCAGGAGATGTCGCCCGCCGCCGCGATGACGGGCGGGCCGGGAGGCCCGGCCTGTCCGCGGGCTTGGCAGGCAGAGAGCAGGCAGAGAAGCAGGGAGAGGACCGATTTCGACCGGATCATCTCCACCAGTATAGACCGCGAGGCCGTGTAATTTTTGCGCTGTCCCAGGGGGCTTTTCGGGGAATCTGCGCTCGTCCACATGAGTTATACTCTCTGACTCGCTGACGCTTTCCTGTCCAGACAGGATGTACAATTTGCTCCCTGGTATGACCGACTCTGCGGAGGCCTTGCTCTACTAATGTTCCAGAGAACTCTGACTCCTGCTGCTCTCCTCGTGCTCCTGTTCTCTTTCGTCGCCGCCAGCCCGCGGGCCCAGGTCACTGCCGCACCCGAGGCGGTAGCGGCGGCCGTCGCCGCGCCGATGGCCGTTCCGGCAACCGCGCCCGCCGCGCTGCCGGCGCCTGCGTCGGTCGCGACCCCGGCGGTCGCCACGCCGGCCACGCTGGCCTTTGCCAAGGGGGCGGACGGCCTCTCTCCGAAGGTGCTCGCGATGGCGCTCGACGCGGTCGCCTGTGCCAAGGCGCGCGGCGTCTCCGGACGGAACGACGTGCTCACCGTCATCGATTATTCCCTGCCCTCGACCCAGCCGCGGCTGTGGGTGCTCGATCTGGCCAAGGGCGAGGTGCTCTTCCACGAGCTCGTGGCGCACGGAAGGGGCAGCGGCGACAATTACGCCACCCGCTTCTCAAATGACATGAACAGCCACCAGACGAGCCTCGGCCTGTTCCTGACGGGCGGGACCTATCAGGGGGGCAACGGCTACTCACTCAAGCTCAAGGGGCTGGACAAGGGAGTCAACGATTTCGCCGAGGAGCGCGCCATTGTGATGCACGGCGCCTGGTATGTCAGCGCCGAGCAGGCCCGCAGCCAGGGCCGGCTCGGGCGGAGCTGGGGTTGCCCGGCGCTCTCCGAGGCGAGCGCGCCGAAGGTGATCACCGCGATCAAGGGCGGCAGCTTCGTCTTCTCCTACGCCGGCACCGGGGATTGGTACCAGAAGGCATCCTCCTCCCTGAAGGCCTGCCCCGCCGCCCCGAACGCGGGCGCCGGGACCACGGTGAGCGTGGCGGGATGAGAGCAGGGCGCTCTCAGCGCACCAGAGCAGCTTTGTCAGGGCGCGATTCGTCGCGCCCTTTCGCTTTCCAGCGTCGCTCTTTCTGCTCCAGGACGTCCACCACCTGGAGGTTTCCCTTCCAATAGCCGGGCACAGACGGGGTGAGGAACGCGCCGAAGCGGGCGCGCAGCGCATAGCCCCGGCCGACCGCGGGCTGCTGCGCCGTGTCGAGCGGCTCGTCGCCCCTGCGCTCGAGCAGGCCGAGGACCAGGAACCGCGGCCCGCGGTGGCGGAGGATGGCGGCCTCGGATTGGGGCCAGCGCCGCTCCACCACCTTCCCCTCCAGACGGCCGAGCTCGCTCGGGAGGAACCCGAGCTCCCGCAGGACCAGCACGGTGTCGTCCGGCCCGGAGTGCGCGATCAGCCAGTCCACCGCTTGCCGCCGCGTGTCGGTCATCTCCGACCGGATCCGCCACCAGTCGACGACCGGACGGCCGAAGAGCGCGAGAACGACCAGGACCGCGCCGGCGTCGGCCCAGACCGGACGGGCGAGCCGTTCGCGGATCCGGGCGTAGAGGACCGTGACCAGCAGGCAGAGCAGCGGCAGATGGGGCAGAAAGTTGCGGAACGGCTGGAAGCTCTTCGGGGTGTACAGGACGATGGCGATCGCCAGGAAGAGCAGCCAACCGGCGACGGTCTTCGCCAGCCTCCGGTCGCGCAGGGCGACCACGGCGCCGGCGGCCGCGAGGACAAGGAAGGGGATTCCGACCTCGGGATGGTCATAGGGGAGGTCCCACTCCGCCCGCAGGATCGCCTGCTCCCAGAGCCGCGCGGTGCGGGGGAGGTCGGTGTAGAGCTGATTCTGGCGATCGATGGCCATTGCCACGTCCTTCGGGTGGAGGACGAGCGCCGGCATACCCACGATCAGTCCCGCGACGGTCCCGGCCGCGCCGAGCGCCAGCCAGCGGAGCTTGTCGCGAGGGGAGCGCTCGTCCAGGAGGAGCGTCAGCCCGGCACCGCCCGTGACCAGGATCGCCGGGTACTTGGAGGCGAAGGCGAGACCTGCCATGGCGCCGGCGAGGAAGGCCTCGCGGCCCGGCCGCTGCGAGGTGCGCAGGCGGTCCGTGAAAAAGAAGCAGGCCAGGCAGAACAAGGCGGCCCAGGGATCGACCGTGGCGATGCTGCCGCGGATCACCAGACTGGGCAGCCAGGCCGCCAGGAATGCCGCGAACAGACCGGCCGGCGTTCCGAGCAGCCGGCGCCCATACAGACCGGTCAGGGCCACGATGCCGAGACCCGCCAGGAAGGACAGGAAGCGGCCGGCGAACAGGAGCTCGAAAGGTTCCAGGATGTCGTACGTCGGGAGGTCGACCGAGAGGTCCTGGAGGAAGGTCCGCCCGGCGTGGCGGAGCGGGTGGAAGGGGGCGTAGAGCCAGGCCGCGGCCGCCGCCAGGGTCACCGGAAGCTGCGGGTACATGTACCAGTGGGGATCCCAATCGCCCTTCCGCAGCATCTCCGCCACCGGGTGGAGGTAGTTCCCCTCGTCGATGTAGTTGATGTACGGCCGGCAGGAGGTCAGCGAGGGCGCGCGGAGAAGCCCTGCGAGGAGAAGGATGGCGAGGCCGGCGAGAAGGGTGAGCCGTCGGGACATCGTCATCTTTTACGAGTCTATGCGATCTTCGCGTCGGGCGGATCTGCGGTAGAGTGGTGCGACTTTTTTGGCCAGAAACGAGGATCGAGGATCGAGGAGGAGGACGGATGGACGCTCCCGAGATCAAGTCCCTGCCCGAAAACGCCTACCGGCCTCTGGCCGAGGGCGAAACCTACGCCCCGATGATCCCGGCGTCTGCCCCCCTCGCGGAGGCCACGGCGCGCTCGGTGGGATGGGGGCTGTTCCTCTGTGTGGTGTTCACGATCGCCTCGGCGTACTCGGGCCTCAAGGTGGGGCAGGTGATGGAGGCCTCGATCCCGATCTCGATCCTGGCCATCGGCCTCGCCCGCGCCTACCGGCGGCGCTCGACGCTGCTCGAAAACGTCATCCTCACCAACATCGGCGGCACGTCCGGAGCCATCGTCGCCGGGGCCATCTTCACCCTGCCGGCCCTGTACATCCTCAACCTGAGCCCGCACCCGGTGCAGACCACCCTGATCCTGATCGCCGGCGGCTGCCTGGGGGTCCTCTTCCTCATCCCCCTACGGCGCTATTTCGTGCGCGAAATGCACGGCCAGTTCCCGTACCCCGAGGCCACGGCCATCACCGAGGTGCTGGTGACCGGCGAGAAGGGCGGCTCGCAGGCCAAGCTCCTCCTCCAGGCGACGGCGATCTCCGGGATCTACGATTTCTTCGCCACCACCTTCCACGTCTGGCGCGAGGTGATCGACTTCCAGTTCGTCCCGGTGATGCGGAGCCTGGCGGACCGCTGGCGGATGGTGTTCCGCTTCGACGCCATCTCGTTCATCCTCGGGCTCGGCTACGTCATGGGGCTGCGCTCGTCGATGATCCTCTGCGCGGGCGGCTTCCTCTCCAACTTCGTCCTCGTGCCGCTGATCTGGATGATCGGCCAGGGCGCGCCGGACATGACGGTCTATCCCGGCACCGGGCCGATCTCGGCGATGGACGCGGCGACCATCTTCCGCACCTATGTCCGGTTCATCGGTGTGGGGGCCATCGCCACCGCCGGCATCTTCGGCATCATCAAGTCGCTGCGCATCGTGGCCGGCTCGTTCGCCATCGCGGCCAAGGCGTTCCGCCATGGCGAGGCCAGCGGCCAGGAGCGCACCGACCGGGACATCTCGGTGATGACCATCCTGATCGGCGTGGTGGTGGCGACGGTGGTGACCGGGATCTTCTTCACCACCCTCCAGGGGGCGAGCTTCAAGGTCGCCCTGATCGGCCTCCTGCTGACCCTGGTCTTCTCGTTCTTCTTCGCCTCGGTGGCCGCCAACGCGATCGCCACGACGGCGCGCAACCCGGTGTCGGGCATGACGATGCTCACCATCATCGTCTCGTCCGTGGTGCTCCTGGAGTTCGGTGTGTCGGGGACGACGGGCATGTTCTTCGTCATGGCGATCGCCGGCATGGTGTGCACGGCCCTCTCGGTGTCCGGGCAGACGATCACCGATCTCAAAACCGGCTACTGGCTGGGCTCGACGCCGGCCGCCCAGGAGCGGGTGAAGTTCCTCGGCGTGGTGGCTTCGGCGCTCGCTGCCGCGCTGACCGTCGTACTGCTCGCCAAGGCGTTCCAGTTCGGCGAGTCGGCGCCGGGCGATATGCGGGAGGTGCTGGCGGCGCCGCAGGCCTCGATCATGAAGGCCCTGGTCGAGAGCTTCATGAGCCGCGCACCGGTGGCCTACGTCCTCTTCGCGGCTGGGGGAGTGATCGCGCTGATCCTGGAGATGCTGGGCGCTCCGGCGCTGATCTTCGCCCTCGGCATGTACCTGCCGCTGGAGCTCAACACGCCGGCCCTGGTCGGCGGCTTCCTCGCCCACTACGTGGGGAAGCGCGCGGAACGGGCGGGCGGGGAGGAGGGCCGGAGCATGATGGAGCGGGGCGTGATCATCGCCTCGGGCCTGATGGCCGGAGGTGCCCTGGGGGGCGTCTTCGGCGCCTCCCTGCGCCTCTTCCCCTGGTACGACGAGGGGCTGATCACGACGCCGTTCTTCGCCAACGAGCCGGTCTCGCAGACCGTCTCGCTGGTGCTGTTCATCGGGCTCTGCGTGTATCTGTGGCGGGGATCGGTGCGGCGGAAGTAGACCCTCACCCCCGGCCCCTCTCCCGCGAGCGGGAGAGGGGAGCACGGCAAAAACTCAAAGACTGTCCTCAGGTCACTTCGCTGTGGCTTTTGCCTCGGCGATGCTCCTGGCGCCGTGGGCGAGGAGGCCCTCGGCCGTCTGGGCCAGGGTCTGAGCAACCCTTTTATCGCTGACCAGCGTGGAAAACTTGTAGAGATCGCGCGCCACCAGAATGTCCCGCACGTGGGGCCAGAATTGCTTCGGGATCCCTTCGAGACTCCAGCCGTCACTCGCGTCTACCTGTGCCATCGTTGACTCTCCTCGTCGATCGCCGGCTGCAAGGAGCGCAGCCGGCATGCACCACTATAGGCGAAGCGAGCGGCCAGAAGTTACCTACCGCATCGCCTCCATCGGCGACAGCCGCGCGGCCCGGATGGCGGGGTAGAGGCCGAAGGTGACGGCCAAAACGAGGGCGATGCCCCAGGCGGCGGCGAGGCCGTAGGGATTGACCACCAGACCCCAGGGGAACTTGTCGGAGAGGGCGCGGCAGAGGGCGCTGCCGGCCAGGGTGCCGATCGAGGCGCCGATCGCGGCCAGCACCACGGCTTCGAGGAGGAACTGCATCAGGATCTGGTGATCGTCGGCGCCGATCGCCTTGCGCAGGCCGATCTCGTAGCGCCGGTCGGAAAACGAGATGAGCATCACCGACAGCACTCCGACGCCGCCCACCAGGAGCACCGTGCCGGCCAGGCTGAACAGCACCACGGCCCAGCCGTGCACCTGTTCCTGGAAGTCCGCGGAGGCGCGCGCCAGCTCGGCGTCCAGATCCTTGACCTCCACGTCCTCGATGCCGTGATGAGCCTGGCGGGCGCGGGCGAGCATGGCGGCGGAGACCTCGTCCACGTCGCGGGTCGACGCGAGCTTCACCGCCACGAGCGTGAGCTGGTGGCCGGTGTCCAGACGGTCCATGTAGGTTGAGAGCGGGATGAGCACGCCGTTGGCGTCCTGGTACAGCTCTTCGCTGAAGATCTGGCCACCCTTCAGCACGCCGACGATGCGGTAGGGCACGTTTTCGATCACCAGGTCGCGCCCCACCGGATCGCTGCCGCCGAAGAGCTTCGCGGCGAGCGTCGCGCCGACCACGGCAACCGTCGAGTGCCGCCGCTCGTCGTCTTCGGTGATCCCGCGGCCGAGGCCCACGGGGCGGTCCATGAGGTACGAATATCCGGCAGTGACGCCGTTGACGAAGATGCGCTCGCCGCCGCCCGCCACCCGCACGACGCTCCGCTGCGTGGCACGGGGCGAGAACCCCAGCACCCGCGGGTGCGGCGCGGTCATACGCTCCAGGTCCTCGGAGCGCAGGCCGTTGCTCAGGGCGAAGCGCTTCTGCTCTTCGGAGGTCTTCGCGTGCCGGGGGGCGAGGTAGAGCGTGCCGTCCCAGCTCAGGCCCGCAAAGCCGGTCGAGACCTTGTCCTTGACGCCGTCCAAAACCGAGGTCATCACCACCAGGGCGAAGACCCCGAGCATGAGGAGCGTCAGGGTGAGGAGCGAGCGCAGCTTGTGGGACCACAGCTCGATCAGGCCGCCGGTGACGACCTCCCACACCAGAGCGGCGCGCACGCCGAGGGACCGCCGGCGCCGGATCGTGCCCGGCTGGGCGGAACGATTGGAGGCGGCGGAGCCGGCGGACACGGCGAGCACCTCACTCATAGCGCAGCGCCTCCATCGGAGACTGGCGGCTGGCCTTGGCCGCGGGATAGAGCGCGAACAGGAAGCCGAAGAGGAAGGCCAGGCCCATGGCCCAGACGAAGCTCAGCGGCGAGAGCATCAGCGGGATGCCGATCGACTGCGTGATCACCCAGGAGAATACGACGCCGACGAGGAAGCCGACGGCGCTGCCGAGGAGCGTCAGCAGCAGGGCCTCGGTCATGAACGCCTTGAAGATCTCTCCGCCCGGAGCGCCGAGGGCCATCTTGATGCCCACCTCGCGCACCCGCTCCTTCAAGGAGGCGAGCTGGATGTTCACGTTGACCATGCCGCCGCCCAAAAGCGCGAGCATTCCCGACAGCATGAAGATGACGTTGTAGACGTCGCTCTGGCTCATCATGCGGTCCATGCGCTTGGCCACGTCGTCGAGGCGGAAATCGGCCTGCAGGCGGTGGTTCGCCGTGACGAGAGAGGACAGCTCCTTGGAGAAGTCCGCCATGGCCGCGAGGTCCGGCACCCGGAAGGTGACGCGGTCCAGGCGGTGGTAGTCGTCGCCCTCCATGCGGCCGGCGACGAGGAGCGAGGGCACGGCCACGATGCGGTTGCGCCAGGCGAACATGTTCCTCTGGCCCTTGTGGAAGCGGAAGGTCTTCTCGGAAAAGACGCCGATCACCTGGACCGGCGTGTCGCCGATGCGCAGGGGCTTGCCCACGACGTCTCCGGAGGGGCCGGTGGGGAAGAAGACGCTCGCCGCCTCGGAGCCCAGGACCGCCACCGGCGCGCCGGTCTCCAGGTCGTGGGCCGAAAAGCCGCGCCCATGCTCGATCTCGTATCCGTTCATGGCGACATAGTCGGCGCCGATGCCGCTCACGTCGCGCTCCTGGTCGGCGAGCTCCGAGCGCACCCGCGCCCGCGCCTGACGGAGCACGCTGGTGGCGTTGACCGCCTTGGCCGAGGCGAGCCGGCCGCCCCCGGCCGCATCCTCCTGACGCAGGCCGCGATTGGCATTCTGGAGCGCGCTCGGCGTTCCCTGGTAGGCGGTGTCGGTGGGCAGGACGTTCAGCTTGTCCGTGCCGCCGATGCGGGCAAAGAGCCGCTCCGCCTGGTGCCGCTGGCTGTCGGAGATCGCGAACCCGCCGAGCACCGAGGCGACGCCCAGCATCACGCCGAGAGCCTGGAGGAACGAGCGCCCGGGGTTCTCCTTGAGCTCGATCCAGGCCTCGAGCAGACGCTCGCGGAAGGCGCCGCTCGTCCTTATGCGGCTGATACTCATGCCGCCTCCTCCCGGCCGCCCTCTCCAGCGAGGAGGCCGTCGTACAGCTCGATGCGGCGCTCCGCCAGCGCGGCGATCGACGGGTCGTGGGTCACCAGGAGGACGGTATTGCCCTGGGCATGCAGCTCCTGGAACAGCGCGAGCACCTCCTGGCCGGTCTTCGAGTCGAGCGCGCCCGTGGGCTCGTCGGCGAGCAGCAGTGCCGGCCGGTTGGCAAGGGCGCGAGCGATCGCCACCCGCTGGCGCTGGCCGCCGGAGAGAGCGCCGGGCAGCGTGTTGGCCTTGTCGGGGATGCCCACCCGCTCGAGCAGCTCCAAAGCCCGCTGCCGGCGCTCCCTGCGGGGAACTCCGGCGTAGAGCATCGGCAGCTCGACGTTCCGCAGGATCGTCGCCTTGGGCAGCAGGTTGTATTGCTGGAAGACGAACCCGACCTTCTCGTTACGGATCGCCGCGAGCTCCGGCCCGGTGAGCTTTTCCACCTGCCGGCCGTCGAGGGCGTAGCTGCCGCCCGTCGGGGTGTCGAGGCAGCCCAGGATGGCCATCAGCGTGCTCTTGCCGGACCCCGAAGGGCCGATCAGGGCCACCATCTCGCCGCGCTCGATGTCGAGATCGATGCCGCGCAGAGCGTGGACCGCATTGCTCGCGCCGCCGTAGACCTTGGTGAGGCTCCGGGTTTCGATGATTCGCATGTCGGCTCCTCTCCCCGGGGGATCAGTTGTCCTCGTCGTCCTTCTCGACCTTCTTGCGCGTCACGTCTTCGAGCGCCACCTGATCGCCGTCGCGGAGGCCGGCCATGATCTCGGCCCGCTCCATCGTCGCGATCCCGGCCTTGACCGGCACCGGCTCGAAGTAGTCCCGCCAGTTCTCGGACAGCCAGACGAACTTGCTGCGGCCGTCGAGCGCCTCGCGCGCCTCCTCGATCTGCTTCTCCGAGAGGCCGCTCTTCAGACGGTAGACGACCGTCTGCCCGTCGCGGCGCTGGAGCGCCTCCAGGGGGATCGACAGGGCGTTCGGCCGGCTTTCACCGAGGATCTCCACATTGGCGCTCATCCCGGTGCGGAACGACTCGTCGAGCTGGTCGAGCGCGACCTCGATCTCGAACACCTTGATCTTGTCCACCACCGTGGCGGCGGGGGCGACGAAACGCACCTTGCCGGAGAAGATCTTCTGCGGATAGGCGTCCAGCGTGACCCGCACCGGCTGGCCGACGCGCACCTTGGCGATGTCCACCTCATTCAGATTGACGCGAATGATCAGCGATTTGAGATCGGCAACCGTGAACATCACCGTGCCGTCATTGAACGACGAGACGCCGGAGGTCACGGTCTCGCCCAGCTCGACGCCCTTGGTGATGACCACGCCGGACATCGGAGAGGTGACCCGCGCCTGCTGCGTGGACGAGACGCCGGAGATCGGAATCCCGCGGTCCTCGACGATCTGGTAGCGCGACCGGGCGCTCGCCAGCGTGTCGGCGGCGAGATCGCGCGCGGTCTGATAGTTGCTCAGGGTCTCTCTGGGGATGAGCCCGGCGTCGAACAGCCGCGTCTGCGCCGCGAGCTCGCGCTCGGCATCGCGCAGCTTGATGTCGGCCTGGCTGACCGCGGCCTTGACGTCGGAGAGCGACTGCGCCTGGTTGACGTCGGGCTCGACCTCGGCCAGCACCTGCCCGGTCCGCACCACGTCGCCCTCGCGGACGCGGAGGCTCTCCACGCGGCCGGACACCGCGGATTTGACGTCCACCTTGATCTCGGGGTCCACGACCCCCACCTCACGCACGGAGACCTGCAGATCCTCGGCCTGCACCTTGCCGAGGCGGAACGGAGACTCCTTGTCCTCCGGTTGAGAGCGGGTCGTTGCTCGGGCCACCACGAGGCTCCCTGCCAGAATCACCGCCGCGGAACCAGCGATCACCCATTTCTTGCGCATGACAAGCCCTTCTTTCTAGATCTTGACAACAACCTGGTCCGTCGAGACCGGCGACCAGGCTGACTGAGGTTCGGGGTCCAACAACTGCCGACACTCTCTGTACGAAGGGGGTGGGCAAAAGGTTACAGGCACCCGCGACCTTTCGTGTCATGGAGAAGCTGCCGCGGCCGTCCGGGTTATCTCATCCGGGGCTGAAGCCGGGCAAACCGAGGAGTCGGATGTCGCATCCGAGAGGTCGGATGGCTCATCCGAGGCGTTGGATGTCGCATCCGAGGGGTCGGACGTCGCATCCGAGGGGTCGGATGTCGCAGATGAGGTCTCGAATGTCGCATCAGAGGCCTCGAACGTCGCAGAAGAGAGGTCGGATGTCGCATCTTAGGCCTCGAATGGCGCATCCGAGAGGTCGAATGGCGCAGATGAGAGGTCGGACGAGGCATCCGAGAGGTCGGATATCCCATCCGAGAGGTCGGATGGCGCATCCGAGGCGTCGGATGGAGCGTTCGACCGGTCGGAGGGCGCATCCGAGGGGTCGGATGGCGTGTTTGAGGTGGTGTATGCTTGCCCGCGAGCGCCGCAACCCCGGGTTTATACTCACGTCATGCGATCCGTCGCCGACGACCTGCGAGAGGAGCTTCAGGAAGAGGGGCTCCGCCTCTCCTTCGAGGAGCGCATGGCGCTGGCGTTGCGGCTCGGGGAGAGAGGTCTGGAGATGTTCTGCCAGGCGAGCGGCCTCGATCGGGAGACCGCGATCCGGGAGCGTCAGCGCCAAGCCGGGCACAGACCAGTGTCTGTCCGACCTGATCGGATGAGCCTGCTCGAAGAGACGGCCCCTGGAAGCGATGTCGGCGTCATTGACTCTCCCGTACCTGAAGAGCTACACTGGAAATCATGAAGATAGAGACCACAGTCGCTCTTTCGGAGGATCTAGTAGCGGCTCTCGACAGCCGGAGCGAGGGTCCTCAAGAGAGGTCAGCGCTTATCGAAGCGGCTTTGCGAGCCTATCTCGCATGGCCGCAGCAGGGTGAGGACGCGGCAGATCTCGAGACCATCAACTCCCATGCGACCGAGCTCAACGAGGAAGCAGCCGACGTTCTCGAATACCAGGTCATCCCGTGAGGCGAGGTGACCTCTACCGAGTCAAGCATCCCTCTGACCGAGATCCCCGCCGATTCAGGGTTTTTGTCATCGTAAGCCGGCAACTGCTGATCGAGTCGCGCTTCTCGAGCGCCGTCTGTGCGCCGATCTATACACGCCGAGATGGCCTTCACAGCCAGGTTGCCGTGGGGATCGACGAAGGGCTCAAGCACGACAGCAGTATTCACTGTGACGATCTGGTCAGCTTGCCAAAGGCCATGCTCACCGACTACGTCGGGTCCCTGTCGCCCGAGAAGCTCCTCGAGCTCGATCGAGCCCTCGCGTTCGCTCTCGACCTCAGGATTCCGTTTGTGAGCTGAACTAGAGGGCCTCGATGAGACTACAGGTCGTTCTCGAGCCCGGCGACGAAGGCGGCTACACGGCGATCGTGCCTGCCTTTCCGGGATGCCTGAGCGAGGGCGAGACCCGGGAGGAGGCTCTGGCCAACATTCAGGAAGCCATCGCACTCTATATGGAGCCGATCGAGGGCCGACCGGAGTACACTCTCTCCTGAGGAAGCTGCATGACCACGCTCTCCACAACTGAGGCCCACGAGAAATTCCCCGAGTTGCTCCACCGGGTCGCGGCCGACAAAGAGCGGATTGTCTTGACCCGAGCTGGCGAAGAGCTCGTCGCGGTCGTCCCTATCGAGGACCTCGCTCTCATGGAGGCGCTGGAGGATCGCGCAGACATCGAGGACGCGCGGGAGGCGTTGCGCGAAGCCCGAGAAAAGGGGACGACCTCCCTGGCCGACCTCAAGGCTCTGCTCGACAAGATCGCCACCGAGCTCCGCGACGTGCCTGCGTTGTCGGATGAAGCGGTCTCGCGCGCCGGGATCTACGCCGACCACCCCTGAAAACCGTGCGCCCCCTCTCACGGGGGTGGGTGTGCGCCGGGAGAGCGACTCCGCTACAATCCGGAATATGGTCAGCTTCACCGCGAAGTATACGAAGATCGACTCCGGCTACATGGGCCAGCTCATCGAGTGGCCCGAGGTAGTGACCGAAGGCGCCGACATCGAAGAGTGCCGGTCGATGCTGCGCGATGCCCTCCGGGAGATGGTGCAGGCTTATCAGCAGCTCGGGAAGGAGATCCCCTCGGGCAACAACCTGTTGGAGCAGGTGTCCGTCGAGCTGGAAGATGTCCGTCAAACGGCGTGACCTGGTCCAGTATCTGGAGGAAAACGGGTTTCGCCTGCTCCGCGAAGGCGCGAATCACTCCATCTATACGAACGGTACGACGACGATTCCGGTCAAGCGGCACAGACAGCTCGACCGGATCACTGCCAACGAGCTCTGCAAGCAGGCGGGTCTGACGCCAAAATTCTGAGCTCTCCGACCGCCGTAAGGTCGGGCGCCTTGGGCGGTGGCGCCCCCTCGTCCGGGCGGGTGCGAGTGCGTGTGGGAGAGGGGGCCGGGGGGTGAGGGTCCCGGCGAAGCCGCCTCCTATCCTCCGCGGATCTTCGCGATCAACCCGCGAGTCCTCTCAATCATCTCCGCCGCCCTCTCCCCGTAGCTCTCGAATCCCCTCAGTGCCTCCTCAGCGTAGTCCAAGGCATCCGTTCGTCGGCCGGCATCGACGAGGGTAAGAGCCACATTGAAGCGGACCCCGGCGGCATGAAAGAGATCACCTATTTGCTCGAATCTCTGGATAGCCTCCCGGTAATGCTGTACGGCGCGGTCGATGTCTCCTGCCGCATGGCTATAAATGGCACCTAGATTATTGTGAACCTCAGCCACTTCGTTGACCTTGTCCGGTGGAAGCAACTCGAGGGCTTCGTGGAAGTTCGCAACAGCATCGTTGACCTCCCGAAGAAGCTTCTCCTCGGTAGCCCCTGCAGACCGGGCTTCGCCGAAGCGCTCCCAGGCAACGCCGCCCAGCCCTACAAAACATCTTCCACGGTCTAGACGGTCTTCTTCATCAAGCAGTTCGAGACCTTTGCGAAACCAGACCGCCGCCTTGTCCAAATCCCGGAGGGTGGGAAGATTCAATAACGCGCGGCCGAGGCCATGGGCACAAAGTGCAGCACCTGTCCGATTAGCGATGGATTCATTCAGTTTCAATGCCTCTTCATAAACCTGCACGCAATTATCGCTTCCCGACTCAACGCGGATATAACCGAGGAGCCCTAAAGCTGAAGCAAGATTCCGGATCCTAAGCTGTTCTAGAATCCCCCGCTTTTCTCGTGATCGCGCCAAAATGACAGCGGCACGCTGGCGGTGCCAGTTCATGCAGGTTATCTGCAGCCGCTCGGCCTCATTCCAGCGCCGCTCCACCGCAGCTATCTGCACGAGGAAATTTGCCACCAAAATCCACGATTCTTCTCTCCCGGGCAAGCTTTCATTACTCTGTGGCTCAAAGAAGTCTGGCACGATCTCCTCGACCAGCCGTTTCCACTCTTCCCGCCGGCCGGTGTGTTCATAGAGTTGATGGAGTCCTTGCATGATACTGCTGACTAAACTCCACCGTCCCAGTGCCCGTGCCAACCACCGAGCGTGGAGAAGGTTCGCCTCTTCGGCCTGTAGGGCGGCGAGGACATCGTGGTTACCATTTTCGTATTCGTCATGGTAGTAGTCTCCCATCTCGCCCATGGCTTCGACGAACGCGCTCACAGCGAGATCTTCGGCCGGATAGAAACGAGCGAAGAGGCTCTTGAAGAACCAAGGAAGGGCGGGGTGGATCACGTAGTACCCGCCGCCGCGGGCCGTCAGGAGCCCAACTTCGACGGCGCGATTGAGGAGGGCAATGCCCTCTTCCCGGGTCAGGCCCCGCACTTCAGGCAGGCACGACTTGGTCTTGTGGTAGCCCATGAAGCCCAGCACGGCCACATTTACAAATCCTTGGAATAGGTGGAGCAGGGCAAGCTTTTTCTGCTCATCTTCATTGAACGCCTGCTCGAAACCGTACGCCAGTGAGGCGCCGAGGGAGCGGGAGCGCCCCTCACTGGCTTCATCGATGAAGGCGGTTTCGCCGGAGCGTAGGCGGGCGATGAAGTCCCCAATCTGTTCCTTTGTCCTGAACCCTTCGCGAAGCGCTTGGGCGGCAAGGATGGTGAGCGTCATCGGATTGCCTTGAGCGAACGCAAGGAGGGGGCGCCAGTCCTCGACATCGGCGAGCCGACGGCCGTGCTTGGTGGCCAAGGCTCGGACGAGCTGAAGGCTCTCCGTCATTGGCATTGGCGGCACCGCGATGCGCGTGGGCAGGTCCCCCAGCCACAGTTGCTCGTCGCGGCGCGAGGTCAGGAGGACCTTGACCTTGGTCTCCCGCAGGGCGCGCAGGAAGCCGAGCAACTCTTCCTGTTCCTCCACGCTCCAGGCCGACTCTGTCCCCGTCGGGAAGCCGGCCACCGGCTCGACGTTGTCCCAGATCCATAGCACCGGCACTTGGGCGAGGACCTGAAGGGCCACCTGCCGCCGCGTCGCGTCGTCGAGCGCCAGCCAGTGGACGCCTGACCCCTCCAGAGCCGGCCCGAAGACCTGGCCGATCCGGTCCAGCACGCGGGGCAGCGGGAGGTAGCGCTCGAAGGTGGTGAAGAGGACGGGGCCATCGACGCCGCCGGTCAACGAGTACCAGCGGGCGAATTCGGCGGCGGTGGTGGTCTTGCCGCTGCCGGCATAGGCATGGAGGAGAACGATCGAGGTCCGATCGAAGGCGCGGTCGAGGGCGAGGAGCGTCTCGTCCCGACCGAAGAAGCCCGCGTCGGGCGGCGGCGGGAGATCGGCGTCGAGGCTGCCGGCCGCCGAAGCCGTGGCTCCTGCCGCGATTTGAATCTTCAGGCGACCATCGTCCTTTGCCTTCGGGAAGAGCTGCAGCGGCGTCGCCTCGTAGACGACGGGGACGGTCCAGTCCTGGAGCGGCAAGGGAGTGTAGACCACCTCGCGCAGCGGGTTGTCCGCCAAGTTCTTGCGCGCCAGCGTCACCGCCTCGCCCAGCGAGGCACCGCGGACGAGGGAGGCATAGAGCTCGGCCACGAGTTGGGCGGCGGTGACCACATAGACGTTGTAGCGCATGGCCACCACTCCGGCCACGCCCGCATCCATCACCTCTTGCGCCAGCGAGCCGAAGGCCCGCACCTGGGAATGAGGGTCGATGGCGGTGTCCGTCTCGGGCGCTGGCGCCGGCTCCGTGTGTGCCGAGCGGCAGGCGTTGAGGACAAGGACGGACACTCCCGTATCCTGGAGGAGCTTTCCCAGCGAGGTGCCGTCCACCAGCTCGCCGTTGTCTTCGAGTTGGGGTTTCTCGAACAGGAGATACCCGTGCTTGCCCGCGCGCGGTCCGGCGAGGACGGTGGGTGTGAGACGCCTCAGGAGAGCCCTGATCCCCCCGGGCTCCTCGACCTCTATATAGGTACCGTGGCCGTCGAAGTGGACCACGTGGTAGGGCTGGCCTTCCCGGTATGCCTCGCGGAGCGTCTTCCCGAGCTGCTCGAAGGTGGGGGGACGCAGGACGTCGAGGTCGTAGGCCTCTCGGTTGGCCTCGCTCAATCCCCGGAGGAGCTGGCTCGCCACCGAGCGGAACGGCACGTCCCGGTCCCCCCGCGGCCGGCAAAGGACCAGGAGGATGCGGATCTTCCCTGCTTCTATGGCCGGCAGGTGCGGAGCGCGGGCGGTGTTGGGCTGCGCGCGCACGAACGAATGGGCGGTGAGAGCCAGGGCACTGGTCGTGCCCGGCTCCCGCAGCAGCTCCCAGGGGATCGTGGCCGCCTCGGTCACCCCCGAGACGATCTCGACCCGCGTCTCGGGCAGCCGCTCCTCCACTCGGCTCCAGATCCTCCGGGTGTCGTCGTTGGCCTGGAACACCTCCGCGAACAGCTGCGTCCCCACCTCTGCCATACGCCCTTCGACCCGCTGCGCGATCGTCGGCGCCGGCTCCTGGGGGTATTGGAGGAAGTCTTCCAGATACCAGCGCAGGTCCTCTTCATCCTGCGGGGAGAGGCTGAAGGTGAGCTCAGCGGCGGCCGTCCGGCGGGCGCCGTCGCCTTCGAGGGCGATCTCTACCCGGTGGCGGCCCTCCGCCAGGGGGTGCTGCTGGATGCGGAGCTGTAGCATGTCGAATTGTACCCCGGGTTGAAACCCGGGGCTGGGAAATGGCCGTCCTGATGGGACGGAGATTTGCCGACATTTCCCATCGCCGCGCCTCCGTCCTGGAGGGACGGCCATTGGTAGCCTCGGGTTTCCAACCCGGGGTGCGCTTCAGGACCGCGGCTCGCTTTTGGCCCCGGCGTGTACCATAGCTGGAAGGGGCGAGAGAATTCCACCCAAAAACCGCTTGCGGCTCGAAAGCCGGACGTCGGCCAGCGCGGCCGTTCACACCCTCCGGTATTTAAGCCACCCCTGCTGTGTGCGTTGTACCGAGCCGGATGATCCGGCTTCGGTCGTAACCCAGACGGAGGAGGTTGGATCCCCATGCAGCGAATGACACGAATCCTGTTGGCCGCCGTGTGCCTTGTGACCTTGGCGGCGGCCGGAACTGCCCGCGCGGACGAAGCGATGTCGAAGGCGGCGCTCCAGAAGAAGCTCCGTACCGCGTACGAAGCCTTCAATCGCGATCCCGGCATCCGGGAGCTGGAGAAGCGGGCGACCTCGAACCTTCAGGACCGCGCCGCCGTCGATGCGTACCTCAAGAGAATGCCCCTGTCGCCGCTCGAATATCTGCAAGTCGATATGCAAGTGCGGCACTATGAGATCTTTGTGCCGCGCTACATCCAGGACCTCCACATTCGATGGATCGAGCTCCACGAGCCGCTGGCGCGCCAGATGTACGGCGACGCGTACGTCAACCTGGTGTTGACCCGGTGGCCCGCCGACACCGGCGACGACGTCGTCGGCCTCTTCGAGCCGGCCACGGTGGGCACCAACCGGAACGTGGCCTCGACCGACTCTCCGGCCCCCAACGAGTTCGACGGCGAGATCCAGATCGCGGTCAACCACCGGAACACCAACCAGATGGTCGCCGCCGCCAACACCTGGGGCAACGCCGGCGCGGCGTGCAACAGCGAGCAGACGCAGTCGATCTTCTACTCGAGCAACGGCGGTACGACCTGGGATTACACCTGCGCGCCCTCGAACAACGTGTTCGCCCTGGGCACCTGCACCGGCACCGTCTTCGGTTCCGACCCGGCCGTCTACTGGAACGACAGCAACGAGGTCTTCCTCAACTTCATGCTGCTCTGCAGCAGCGGCAGCTCGACCAAGTATTCGATGGTCGTGGCGCGTTCGGCCGACGGCGGCGCCACCTGGGTCAAGCAGGGCATCATCAAGAACGCCTGGGCCACCGGGACTCTCGAGGACAAGAACTTCTACGCCATCGACAACACCTCGACGAGCCCCTTCTACGGCCGCCACTACACCTGCTGGGACCGCTCCAACAACGAGAAGTTCGCCTACTCGACGAACAACGGCGTGACCTGGACCGAGGTCGACCTGCCGGCCGCGGGGGTGGGCGGAGTCGACCTCGGCTGCGAGATCGCGGTGCAGAAGAACGGCACGGTCCACGTGGTCTTCGAGTCGCTCACCTGCGGCGCCAACTGCACCGACGAGCGCATGTGGTACACGCAGTCGACCAACGGCGGCGTCTCCTGGTCGTCGACGGTCCAGGTGCACGACCACAACCTGTCGGGCTTCTCCGGGACCAACCCGCCGGTCGCCGACCAGCGCGGCATCGCTCCCTTCGGAGCCGTCGACGTCGACAACTCGGGGGGCGCCTGCGACGGCACCCTCTACGCCACCTTCGGCGACTACACCTCGGGCGGGATCGCCGAGACCGATATCTGGGTGACCAAGTCGACCACCAATGGCGCCACCTGGTCGGCTCCGGTCAAGGTTAACGACGACGGGCTCGCGGGCCGCACCCAGTTCCACCCCTTCCTGCAGGTCGACCAGTCCAACGGCAACGTCGTGGTGGCCTGGCACGACGCCCGCAGCGACACCAACAACCGCAAGGTGGAGCTCTTCACGGCGCGTTCGACCAACTGCGGCGTGAGCTTCGAGGCGAACGTCAAGGCCAGCCAGCCGTCGGCGGAGTTCAACAACAGCGGCATCAGCTACACCGACGAGAACACCACCGACAACGCCAACCGCAACCCCAACCAGTACGGCGAGTACATGGGCCTCGACGTCAAGAACGGCAAGGCCTACATGGCCTGGGTCGACACGCGGCACTTCTACCCGGGCTCGGCGACCAACGCCCAGAAGGAGAACGTGGGCTTCGCGGTGGTCGATTTCGGAGGCGCCTGCGTGCCGCCGCCGGTGCCGACCGGCGTCACCGCCACGGCGGTGAGCCAGAACCAGATCAACGTGTCGTGGACCGCGTCGGCGGGTGCCACCTCGTACAACATCCTCCGCTCGACGGTGAGCGGCGGACCGTACACCCTGGCCGGCACCTCGGCAACCACGTCGTTCTCCGACACCATGCTGACCTGCAACACGGCCTACTTCTACGTCGTCCAGGCGGTGGGCGCCTGCACCTCGGCCAATTCGGCCCAGGCCACGGCGACCACCCTGACCTGCAGCGGCGGCGGCAACCAGGTGCTGACCTTCTCGGCCTCTCCCGCCCTGGCGATTCCGGACAACAACACCACGGGCGTGACCAGCACGATCAACGTGGCGAGCTCGATGACCATCACCAGCGTGAGCGTCAACGTGGGCATCACCCACACCTTCCAGGGGGACCTGGAGGTGGCGCTGATCGGTCCGGACAACACGACGGTCCTGCTCCACAACCGGACCGGCGGCGGCACCGACAACATCAATACGACCTACAACATCACCACCCGTTCGGCGCAGGCGCTCTCCGCGTTCACCGGCAAGAACACGTCGGGAGCCTGGAAGCTGCGGGTCCGCGATCTGGCCGCGGCGGACGTCGGGACGCTGAACACGTGGAAGGTGACCTTCAACGGCTATTACACTCTGACCGCCAACACGGCGATCCCGGACAACAACACGACCGGGATCACCAGCACGATCAACGTGCCGGCGACCGGAACGATCGTCAGCCTGCGGGTGCGGGTGGACATCACCCACACCTTCCAGGGCGACCTGGAGGTCTCGTTGATCGGTCCGGACAACACGACGGTCCTGCTGCACAACCGGACGGGAGGCTCCGCCGACAACATCCAGACCGTCTACGCCGACCTGACCGCTCCGGCGCAGGCGCTCTCGGCGTTCACCGGCAAGGCCATCAACGGCGCCTGGAAGCTGAAGGTGCGCGACCTGGCCGCGGCGGACGTCGGGACGCTCAACTTCTGGGAGATCGACTTCAGGACGAACTGACGAAAGACCTCACCCCCCTGGCCCCCCTCTCCCATCGCCCCACCCCCAACCGGGAGAGGGGGGAACCACCGCCCTCTCAAGATCCCGGTTCGGGTGGTGGCGCCCCCTCTCCCGGGGGAAGGCGGGGCGATGGGAGAGGGGGACGGGGGTGAGGTCCTACGCCTTTTCTTCCCACACCTGCGCCAGCTGGACGATCACCTCGACGGCCTTTTCCATGTCCTGGGCGGAGACCCACTCGAAGCGGGAGTGGAAGCTCTGCTCGCCGGCGAAGACGTTGGGGGTCGGCAGGCCCATGAAGCTCAGCCGGGAGCCGTCCGTGCCGCCGCGGATGGGCTTGGTGTGCGGCGTCATCCCGGCGCGGCGGATCGCTTCGCGGGCGTTTTCCACGACGTCGGGAAGGTGGTCCAGCACCTCCCGCATGTTGCGGTAGCTCTCCTCGATCTTCACCTCGTAGGCCGCGCCCGGCCAGTCGGCGACCGTCTCGCGGGCGAGCTTCTCCAGGAAGTCCTCCTTCTCTTTCAGGGCCGGCGTCTTGAAGTCGCGGATCAGCAGCTTGACCGCGGTCCGGTCGACGCTCGCGGTGACCACGTAGGGGTGGACGTATCCCTCGTAATCTTCGGTCGTCTCCGGTGAGAGCCCATCCTTGGGCAGGCGGTCGATGAAGTCGGCGGCGACCTTGATCGCGTTGACCATGACCCCTTTGGCGTAACCCGGATGGGTGTTGCGTCCCTGGAAGGTGATGGTCATGGAGTCCGCGGAGAAGCTCTCGTACTCGATCTCGCCGCGGGGGCCGCCGTCCATGGTGTAGGCGTACTTGGCGCCGAACCGCGCGACGTCGAAGAACTTGGTGCCGGTGCCCACCTCCTCGTCGGGGGTGAAGCCGATTCGGATCGGGCCGTGGGGGATCTCGGGATGCGCCAGCAGGTACTCGGCGGCGGCCACGATCTCGGCCACCCCCGACTTGTTGTCGGCGCCGAGGAGCGTGGTGCCCGAAGCGGTGATGATGTCGTCGCCGACCCGCTCCGTGAGGTACGGGATCTCGGCGGGACGGAGGATGGCCGTGGGGTCGTCGGGCAGGACGATGCCCTCGCCCTGGTAGTCGCGGTGGATGATCGGCTTGACGCCGGCGCCGCTCATCTCGGGCGAGGTGTCGACGTGGGCGATGAAGCCGATGACCGGCACGCCGGCCTTCCCGCTGGTGGCCGGGACGGTGGCCATGACATAGCCGTGCTCGTCCATCGCCGCGTCGGAGAGACCGAGGCCGCGCAGCTCGTCCACCAGGTGGCGCAGGAGCTCGAGCTGCTTCTCGGTGCTGGGATAGGTGTCCGAGGTCTCGGACGACTGGGTGTCGAAGGTCACATAGCGCAGGAAGCGCTCGACGACGGAAGTCTGCATTGCGGTAAACCTCCTCAAGGGTCTCATGCGCCCGCGGTCCCGATCCGTCCCTCCACCCAGGCGCTGAGCTCCGCGGCAAAGCGCTCCAGATCGGGAAGCCCGGTTGTGGCCGCTGAATGGATCTGTGCCGGATCGACGCTGCCATAGCCATGGGCGACGACGTTGCGAAGCCCGATGGCCTGGCGGAACGCGCGAACCGTTTCCTGGGAAATGACTCCGTGTTCGTGCAAACGCTCGAAGGCTTCCCGGTTCGTCGCCGCGGGCTCCCAGCTCTCGTCGCCGATCAGATGAGTCGCCAGATCAACGCAGGTCTGGACTGCGAGGAAGAGGTTGAACGAGACCAGGTCCAGAGCATCGCCCGCCAAGCCTTCGAGACCGGCGGGGCAGAGCTCTCGGATCTTCGCGATCCGCTGTGCGAGCTGCTTCAGCTTCTCAGCGATGACGTTCCGGTCAACCATGGTGCCTCGCCCCCGCGGCGAGCTTTTTGAGAAAAGCGTCGCGCATCCGGATGTAACCCGGTCCGTCCAACTCGGCGATGAGCAGGGCGTGCGACCGCCACCGGGATGCGGCGCCGCGCTCGGCCTCATGGAGCACGATGCTGTCGCGGAGCAGCGCGTTGAGGAGCGGATAGCCGGGATCGTCGAGGCTGACCACGTCCACCTCGACCCTCGCGGCCGTGCTCAAGTCCGACGCGAGGGCCAGCAGGTCGAGGTCCCTTCCGAGCACGGCCACGTCCGCGTCGGAGTCAGGGCGAGCCCGGCCGCGCGCTCGGGAACCGAAGAGAAGCGCCAGATGGACGTCCTCGCGTCCACGGAGCGCCCCGCGCAGGGCCTCGACGACCGGGTCTGGCGTCTCCACGGGGGAGAGTCTATGCCAACTCCGGCACCGTCCTCCGAAGAGACGAAAGTGCTATCATTTGCTGGATGTCCCCCTCTCGCTTGATCGAGGAAGAGCTGCGGCTCTTCTCCGACCGGATTGCCCGCAGCCTCGCGGAACGACCGCAGGCGATGGACGTCGCGGCCCACCGCGAGCTGGTCGCCGGCGTCGTCCGCACCATGGGGGAGGCCAATCACTACGAGCTCCTCGGGATCGAGCCCACCGCGTCGGCACTGGAAATCCACGACGGGTTCGAGCGGACCGCCCGGCTGGTCCATCCGGACAATGCGTCCCGCCTCGGCTTCTCCGGACGCGAGGGGGCGCTGGAGGTCCTCTTCGAACGGGCTGTCGAGGCCTATCTGACGCTCTCCGCGATCGATCGGCGGAAGCGTTACGACCGCGAGCAGGGACCGCGCCTGTGGAAGAAGGCGGCGGCGCCCAAGGTCACGCCGGAAGAAGAGGCGGCGCGCCTCTATGCCCGGGCGCGCGCTCTCGCCACGGCCGGGCAGATCCATCCGGCGATCGAGCTGCTGCGGGATTCGATCCGCATCCGCCCCAGGGCCGAGTTCCTGACTCTCCTGGGCACGCTGGAGGCCAAGAACCCCAACTGGCTGGAAGCCGCCGAGGCGCATCTGGTGCAGGCGCTCGAGATGGGCTCCGGGATCCCCGGGCTCGCCGAGGGGCTCGCGAGCGTCCGCGACAAGCGGGCACGCCTGGCCGCCGGCCAGCCTCTCGAGCCCGATGAGGAGGATGAGGAAGTCCGGGTGGTCTGAAACGGTTATGATGGATCGACGCCGGAGAGCTCCAGGCGGTCGCTCCGGACGGATTCGTTCCGGCCGGAGAGGAAAGTCCGAACTCCAACGGGTAGCATGCTCGCTAACGGCGAGGCGCGGCGACGCGACGGACAGTGCAACAGAAAAGATACCGCCGGCTCTTCGCAAGAAGGGACGGTAAGGGTGAAATGGTGCGGTAAGAGCGCACCGCTCCGGCGGCGACGTCGGAGGCACGGAAAACCCCATGCGGAGCAAGACCAAATAGGGGGACGGCTCGCGGGCCACCCGTCCCGCCTCCGGGCCTTCGGGTCTGGGGCCAGTTCCCGGGTAGGTTGCTGGAGGCCGGCGGCAACGCCGGTCCTAGAGGAATGACCGCTCCCCGGTGCTTCGGCGCCGGGAGACAGAATTCGGCTTACGGAGCTCTCCGGCGTCTTGATTTCTCTTCCGCGACTCCCTCCTGCCGTCGGCCCCGGCGACCGGGTGGGGGTGGCGGCCTTGTCCGGTCCGGTCCGGCCCGAGCGGCTGGAGGCCGGCGTCCTAGCCCTGCGCCGGCTCGGCTTCGAGCCGGTCCTCGCCGGCAATCTCCTCTCCCGCTCCCGGCACGACCTGTTCGCGGGCGAAGACGCCGAGCGCCTCGCGGGTTTCCATCGCCTCGCCGCCGATCCGGACGTGCGGG
>WNGB01001134.1_pt1 | contig 62988 bp, 56 predicted proteins | sample 5400681 | NCBI WGS metagenome assembly WNGB01 (sample SAMN13153367, study PRJNA577476) | soil metagenome | isolation source: 115 cm soil or saprolite under grassland replicate 2 | place: USA:California | collected 2016-06-15 | reverse complement strand
CGGGGTCCGATCGTGGTCACGGATCGCGGTCGCCGCGTTGCGGCGATTCAGCCGTTTGACGCATCCGTCACCGGCCGAGCTCTCCCCAACCGCGAGGCGGCGATACGTAAACGGTCGAAGGTCCCAGTCGATTCCGCCGTGTACCAGGACGAGCTGCGCGAGGATCGGTGATCTACTTCGACGCGGCGTACATCGCCAAGTGCTACCTCAATGAGCCGGGCGCGGATCGAGTCCGCGAAGTGGCGTATGGCGCCGACGGGCTCGCATCGTGCGAACTGGCTCGTCTGGAGTTTGCCTCGATCCTCAAGCGGCACGTCAGGGAGCGCCACGTGACTCGCCGGGAGATGACGGCGATCCTGAAAGAGTTCGAAGAGGACGAGAAGAACGGTGTGTGGCAGTGGTTCGGCGTCACGTCCGAACTACTCGAAGCGGCCCGCAAAGCGGTCCTCGAACTTCCGAGCACAGTCTTCGTCCGATCCGGTGATGCCCTGCACCTGGCCTGCGCCGAGGAGCATGGCTTCCAGGAGGTGTACACGAACGATCGGCACATGCTCCAGGCCGCGAAGCACTTCCACGTGACAGGGGTGAACGTCCTCAGTGCGAGCAGTTGAGGCATTCCACGGGGCCGAAGTCCGTGGACGGATGGTGGACGGACGGGAGAATACGGCCGGATCTGCGAGACCACGCGGGTGCACGAATTCTCAGTAAATGCGCACGTCCGAACGCATGCGATCACCGCGGATTTCGGGTCCAAGCTGATTCGTAATCAGCAGGTCGTCCGTTCAATCCGGATCGCCGGCTCCATTTTCCACACGGTCTCAAACGCATTCCGCCGCTAGTCACTCGCGAGCAATCAGCTAGCATGCAGGGACGATCCGGCGGCGCGCTTGAACTCTGCAGATTCGTGCGTGCGTTCTGCTCGGTCCCGATCCGGGTTATGGCTTTCGGCGGGTTCTGGTCCCAAGTTGTTTCCAAAGTTGCGCAAGCACGCCGTGGTTCGAAGAGTCAGTACCGTGGCGATGACCTGCTGATTACGGATTATCGGCAGAGGCTTTCGATCCGAATGGTAGACGAAAGCGCTTCCCGGGTGCGGGCGTTTCAAATCCGATCGACGGCTCCGTTCCTGCTCGCAGCACAATCAGCGAGCAGTGCGCCTCCCATCGCGCGCTCCTTTACAAGCTGACGTGTGCTATCAAGCAAAGAGCAGGCTTGTAACTGCATGAACTTCTTCGACGCATTGGTCGCGGACAACGAACGACGCGCACTGCGCGCGGAGCTGCCGCCGTACGTGACTGATGCCGTTACCCCCGTGCCGGGAATGCTGGCCATCGGAAATTCGTGGTCAATGCGGCTCTTCGATGGGCCGTTCTACATCACACCCGCATCGGCGGCGCGTCCGGCGTGTTCGCTCGTCTTTGTACAGTCAGCCGACGGCAACACGGGCGCGCGGGATCCCGGAACGCTCGGCGGCGGCGAGACCGACAAGCACCTGATCTACGAAGGGCTGTCGCGCGTTGCCGCCGACGCGGTGCTCGCGGGCGCCGAGACGGTGCGCGGGAGCAAGATGTTCCTCTCGGTCTGGCATCCCGAGCTGGTCGCGTTGCGCGCATCACTGGGCAAGCCGCGGCACCCAGCCCAGATCGTCGCGACGCTCGAAGGCCTCGACCTCGAGGCAGGCGTGATGTTCAACGTGCCGCACGTTCCCGCCGTCCTGCTCACCGTTCCTCCAGTTGCGGCATCGATGACGCGATCATTGCGCGATCGCCCGTGGATCACCGTCGTGATGATGGACAGGCCCGAAGATCTGTGCGGCGCGTTCCAGCGGCTGCGCAGCATGGGAATCGGCACGATTTCCTGCATCGGCGGACGCACGCTGGCGCGACAGTTACTCGACGCCCGGCTCGTGGACGATCTGTATCTCACGACCGCCCCGAGGCCCGGCGGCGAACCGGGTACGCCGCTTCACGAGAAGCCATGGCGCGGCGATCTGGTCGTCCGGAAGCGCGGCACGGGCGTCGAAGCGGGCGTTGTCTTCGAGCACGTGCACGCGCCATCGGTCTGAATTGCACCCTGTCGGGCCCCCCGACCAGCTAGCACCCGGCTATGCTTGTCACGCGCAACGTCAGATCGATCGCTTCACGCCGCCAGAGATTGCCGCGCAGCGCCGGCGCTTCACCATGGGCAACGTGCTGACGATCGCCGCAGGATCCGTGCTCTGGGTCTTCGTACGCCTCGGACTCTTCCTGCCACCGGCCGAATAGATCCACTCGTACGCGGCACACGCGACGGACGCCAGGGTCGCATCGCGTTGTGCTTCGGTGCCGCGCGCACCTTTCATGAACGCGGCGATCACCAGGTAACGGCCATCGGGCAGCTTCACGATCGCATTGTCGTTGTGCGCGGCGCGGATGCCTTCGGTTTCACCGGACGTGCCGGGACGTAGAGCGGCGAAGGTTCCCGCGGGCAGGCCGGCGCGCAGGCGCGTATCGCGCGTGTGCATCTCGGACATTTCGCCGATCAGCCACGCAGTGTTCGTGGCGTTGAGCAGCGCGCCACGGACGAGACGCGCGAGCAGCGTCGCCATCCCCTTCGGCTGCGCGGAGTCGCGGCGGTCCCTAAGGAACGCCGCAGCCGCTCGACGCCGGCGCGCAACGGGGACCTTCTCCGCTGCCGCTGCGAACCGATCGAGTGAGAACGGTGTTTCGCGCTGCGCGCAGCACACGCCGTAATAGTCCGCCGCGAACTCGAGCTCGTAGCGATCGACGCTGATGCCCGCGACATTCAGTGAACGCAGCGTCCCCTCGATGGCGTGCGGCCCGCCGGCCAGGCGCAGCAGCTTGTCCGATGCGGTGTTATCGCTGATGCGCATCAGCGATGACAGCAGTTCCTTCACCGACAGCACCTGCGGCCCCTTCTCCTCGATCGTGCGCGCGAGCGGCGAGAAGCCGGAACGCCTGTCCTCGGTGGACAGCGTTACGGACGTCGCGAGATCCAGCCGCCCCTGCTCTGCCATGCGCAACGCATGGATCGCGATCGGCAGCTTATAGACGCTCATCATCGGAAACCAGGCGGAATCGTTGACGCCGGCAGTTGCGCCTGTCGCCATGTCAACGACGGAAACGCCCAGTACACCGGGCGCGGAATGCGCAATCCGCCCTAACTCATCGGCCAGCAGTGCGTCGCGCGACTGGCGGGAACTTTGCTCTGCCGCCGGCCAGGAGGACTCACGATGAAACGGGGCAGTGGACGCAGAGAGCTGATCGATACCGGCCGTAACAAGATGTATGGCCGCCGCGACGCGCAGGGCCGCTTCTCGGAAATGGATGATGTAAGCCGATCGCTGTCGACGGACCGTCGGCGCGCAGCCAAGTCGAAGAGCCCGCGCGGCCAGGGGGACCGGGGCGATCGCTGACAAATCCCGCATCCGGATAGGCATAGGCAGCTCGGCCGGCGGATAGTCTACAATCCCCGGCATCGCGCAAAGCCCAAAATTCCTGTCGGAGTCCGACGCCGCGGCGCTCGAGAACCCTGGTCGCCCAGATCGACGCACCGGGACGCAGATCGTGCCCGCGATCGTCGGCAAGGCCGACAGCTACGTTGAGCTCCCGTGGATGGCGTTCGCGGCGGGCGCGGCGTTCGCCGCGTTCGTCATCGCTGATGCATTGCGGCCGCACTGGACGCTTTCCTACACCGCGCTGCTCCACGCGACCGTCATCCTCTCCGCCGGCGGGGCGTCCGTCCTGCTGGTGATCTTCGCGCCGCCATACGCGCGGCTCTTCCTGCGTCCATCGCAAGTCGACATCGAGGTCCGCCAGTACGTGTATCTGCTCGGGACGTACTTGATCGGATACCCGCTCGCAAAGTTCCGCCTGCAGCACATGCCGTGGTACGTCAAGGCCGCGGCAGACTTGAAGAGCAAGGGCACGGCGACAATCGGCGGATTCACCGTGACATCCGGCAGCTCGGGGGGATCCGGCAGCAGCTGGTCATCGAGCGGCAGCTCGTTCTCGGGTGGCGGCGGCAGTTCCGGCGGCGCCGGTGCGTCCGGCAGCTGGTAGATCTTCGCGGGCCTATCCCGCGCTCGAAACTCAGGATACGAACGAAATCGCGAAGCCGTCGTAACCCTTGGCGCCGACCGTCTGAATTGCCGTCGTCGTGAGGCGCGGTTCGGCGCCGATCAGTGCCATCGCCTCGCGCATCCCTTTCGAATCCGCATCCGCGCCGGACGCATCCAGAATGCCGCCGTTTCTGACCACATTGTCGACGATGATCACGCTGCCCCGCCGCGTCAGCTTCAGCGCCCATCGGACGTAGTCGGGCGTAGATGGCTTATCCGCGTCCACGAACACGAGATCGAACGGCTCCCCTCCCTCGAGCGCCGGCAGCGAATCGATCGCGCGTCCCACGCGAATCTCGACGCGATCAGCGACGCCGGCACGCTGCATGTTGCCAGCCGCGACGCTGGCGTGTTTCGGATCGAACTCGAGGGAAATCAATCGCCCGTCCGCAGGCAGCGCGCGCGCGAGCCAGATCGTGCTGTAGCCCGCCAACGTGCCAATCTCGAGGATCCGGCGGGCCCGGCACATCCGGGCAATGATCTGCAGGAGCTTGCCTTGCGCCGCGGAAACGGCAATCGGCGGCAAGTCCGCTTCGATGGCAGCGCGCTGGGCGCCGTCGAGTCCCGCATCAGGGGGGATGAACAGGCTGCCGATGTAGTTGTCTACGGCCTTCCACGTTTCTGGCGTCATCCGCCAATCTTAATGTGTAATCAAGTCCCGGACTGCCGCAGGAACCCCGTCCCGTTGAACCCGGCCAGCGTCCGCCACTCCTCGTCCGCGAGAGGCCAGGTTGTGCGTGCCTGTTCGAGCGCCGTCGGCTGGCGATCCGAGATCGTGTCGCTGCCCCACATCAGGCGATCGAGTCCCCACGAGCGAAGCATGCCGCCGAGCGCGGCCCTCTGCGCAGTGGAGATCGGCTTGGCCCCCGGCCGCGCTTCTGTCAGCAGGACGCTGGAGCAGTCGGCCCATATCTGCGGTGCGATCTGCGGGCGCGCGCGGACGGCCTGGATGAGCGCCGCGAAGATGCGCAGCGGTCCCTGCTCCGACGCGCCGCCCGATCCACCAAGGTGCGCGATCGAGATGCGCAGCGCCGGCAGCGGCTCGACGATCTTCGTCACGAGAATCTCGATATCTTCGGTTCCGAAGTCCGGGATCGCCTCGTTGAAAACGTGCGCGATGATGGGCACGTCCAACTTCGCCGCTTCCGCGAACAGCGTCTGCACGCGTTCGAGGTGCCGCGGATCGCGCAGGCGGACATCGCTGCCGCCGAAGTGTACGTTCAATCCGAGCATCTTCCGCCCGACGCAGCGACGCAGCTCGTCTACCGCGTAGTCACGCTTCGGATTGACGCTGGCAAACGGGATGAGCTTCGGTGCGTATTCAACGGCCTCCGCAAGCGTGAAGTCGTTTTCGTTCTGGACGTCCTGGTATTCGTCCGCTGGGCGCTTGCGTCGCCCGATGACATTCCCTTCGGCGGCGTGCAGACACGCCGTGGACAGCACGATGGCACGTTCGATCCGATCCTGTTCGAGCGAGTCGACGACGATACGGCCGTTAATCGGGCGCACGGTGCGGCGCACGTCGGAATCCGCGGAGGTCGAGTGGATCCACGAAGCGAGCTCGCGGCTGAGAAGATGCGCGTGCGCGTCGAGCTTCGGCGCCACGAAACGCGATCGATCGTCTTGTGCGAAGGGAAAGCGAGGCGCGATGATGGCGAACGCGCCGAGCTGGGCGAATCGTTCGAGGAGCTGCCGCCGTTCCATGGGGACCTCCCTGTTCAGCGGATCCGATAGAGCCGCGTCTGCGTGCGTACGAACAGGCCGTCGCGCGTGATGGCCGGACTGGCGAACGCCAGCTCACCCAGGCTATTCTTCGCGACCTCGTCGTAACTGTCGCCAGGCTTGATGACGAACGTGTCCCCCTCCTCACTGAGGAAGAAGACGTGTCCGCCATACGCGAAGGGGGATGCGGAAAAAGTGTTGCCCACGCCGCCGACGCGCGCCTTGTAAAGTTCCCTGCCCGTCTTGCCGTCGAACACCTGCAGCACGCCGGTGTCGTTGACAGCATAGACCTTTCCGCCGAAGGCGAGAGGAGAAGACGTATAGGCCGCCGCGCGCGACTGGAACCACGCGATGAATTCGTTCGACACCTCGTTCGGTTTCAGCGAGATGTCGCCGCTGCCACCCGGCTTCACCGCAAATAACGGCCGGTTCGCTTCCCCCTGCGACCCGGTGCCGATGTAGAGCAGCCCGTCCTCTTCTGTCGGCGTAGGGTTGGCCTGTGTCGCGCCTTTCAGCCGCCACAATTCCTTGCCGTCCGTGCCGTAGCTGATCGTGACGCCCGTACCGATCGCGATGATCTCGGTGCGCAGCGGATTCGTCCAGACGTACGGCGTCGACCAGCCCGATGCAAGGTGTCCTTCGAGCTTGCGCGGCGTTTTCCAGATGACAGCGCCGGTCTTCGCATCGAGCGCGGCGAGGTACGAGCTCTTCTCGTTGTCGTCGAGCAGGTACACGCGTCCGTCGTGCACGACGGGCGACGCGGCCGTCCCGAAATCCAGGTATCGCGGCTGCGGATCGATCTTGTGGGTCCACAGCAGCTTGCCGTCCATCGAATAGCAGAACAGCCCGATGTTGCCGAAGAGCGCGTAGATACGCTCGCCATCCGTCGAGGGCGTTTCCGATGCGTACGTGTTCTTGCGATGACGCCCGCCAACGGGCGGGCCCTTGTGCGCTTCCTGCTCCCAGCGGAGCTTGCCGGTCTTCACGTCGAAGCTGTAAATCATGAAGCGGAGTTCGCCGGCTTCCTGCGGCGACTCGAGGTCGCGCACGCGCAGCTTCTCGATGATCTGTTCCTCGGTCATGCCCTGTTTCTGCAGCTCCGCGACGTAGTCGTTGCCGTAGATGCCGGGTGACGCCTCCTTGAACGCACCGGCGCCGACCGCTGACGTCACGATCACCTGATCGCCCCACACGATCGGCGAGGACCAGCCGCGCCCCGCGACCTCCGTGCTCCAGGCCACGTTGATCGACGTCGACCATTTCATCGGGAGCGTGTCGATCGCGGAGACGCCGCGCCCCGCGTGCCCGCGGAACTGCGGCCAGGTCGATTCGATCGGGGCAGGCGCGGCGACCAGTGCCGTGGCGAACAGCAGGAGGACGGTCGTTATTGTCGGGCGCACGCGTGCAGTTTACTCCGGGTAAGCGCTCCATAAGGTCGAGCTTTCGTGCTCTGCATGCAGATTTTATTTACGGAGTACTCAATACCAGCTATCCTGCACACAGCGGATGCGGCGAGTACGAATTCTGATCGTCGAAGACGACACGGATCTTCGACGGCTGTTCCGGGCGGTGCTGTCCATAGCGGGGTTCGACGTGGACGAAGCCGCGGATGGACCCGAAGCGCTACGCGTCATCGACAGCAAACCGCCGGCGCTCGTAACACTCGACCTGCAGCTCCCCACCCTCGACGGCGTGTCCGTGCAGCAGGAGCTCGCGGCGCGCGCGCGTACGTGTCACATTCCGATCATCATCGTGACCGGGTCGAGCATCGAAGTCGAGGGCTCGAACGTCTCGTGCGTGCTGCGCAAGCCCGTGTCACCCGATCGCCTGCTCCATGCCGTCAGGCAGTGCTTGCTGCGCAGGTCGGGTTCCATCGTCTGAAACCCATTAATCCCACCGCTCGTACCATCGCCGCAACAACTATACGCCTTGAGCGTATAGTTGGGCGATGAACGTCGACCGTTTCCTGCCGCTCACGCCCGTCGTCCTCGAGATTGCCCTCGCGCTTGCCGCGGGGGAACGGCATGGCTACGAGATCATGCAGGACGTCGAGCGCCGCACGGATGGGCGGATCGTCCTGCATCCCGGGACGCTCTATCGTGCGCTGGGACGCCTGCTGGACCAGGGTCTGATCGAAGAGCTCGACGAACGGCCGGCGTCGGAGGATGACGAGCGGCGGCGATACTACCGGCTGACGGCTCTCGGCAACGCCGTCGCCCGTGCGGAAGTCGAGCGGCTTGCGGACCAGGTCTCCGCCGCCCGCCGGCTGTTCCGCGGAGGACGCGCGTGAGCGCGCTCCGTGCCTATCGGCTGCTGTTGCTCGCCTATCCGGCCGAATTCCGCGAGCGATTCGGCGCAGGCATGCAGCAGGCGTTTCGCGATCGCTATCGCGCGGCGCGCGCGCAGAGCGCGGCCGTCGCGGCGCTTTTTCTTCTCCGCACGTTACTGGATATCGCGGCCAACGCTGCGGCGCTTCGCTTCAGCCGCAAGGAGAGAACTCCGATGAACTGGCAGTCGCTCGGCGCCGACATCCGCTACGCGGGGCGCATGTTCGCGCGCAATCCTGTTTTCACTTCGCTGGCCGTGGCGGCTCTCGCGCTCGGCATCGGCGCCAACGCCGCGATCTTCACGATCGTCAATGGCGTGCTGTTGAAACCGCTGCCCTACGGCCAGCCGCGCGGTCTCGTGATGGTCTGGAGCAGCAACGCCATCGAGCACCGCGATCATGACGTCGTCGCGCCGCTCGATTTTCTCGATTACCGCAAAGCCGATGCGTTCGCGGACATGCAGGCCACGTCCAGCTTCATCGTGGGCGCGTCGATGCGAACGGCCGCGGGAACCGAGCAGATCGTTGCGACTGCCGTGACTCCCGGCATGTTCGAGATGCTGGGTCGCCGGCCGGCGATCGGGCGCAACTTCACGCCGCAGGAAGTGCAGACGGCGGTGATCGTGAGCAACCGTTTCTGGCGATCCAGGCTTGGCGGCGACGCCAACGTGCTCGGGCGCGTCCTGACGATCCAGGACCAGCCGCGTACGATCATCGGCGTGATGCCCGACGATTTCGTGTTCCCCTACAAATCGATGCTCGGACCGAGCGGGTTCACGCGCTCGTCCGATGTCGAAGCGTGGCTGCCGCTGGCGTTCGTCAATGCCAACAGCCGCGCCACAGGGGTCGCGACATTGACGCGAAACGCGCGTTTTCTTTCCGTCGTCGGACGGCTGAAGCCCGGCGTGAGCGTCGCGCAGGGAAACGGCGAGATCGCCGGCATCGCGCACCAGCTCGCCGCGTCCTATCCCGATTCGAACCGGGTTGTCGGCGCAAACGTCATCCCGCTTCATGAGCAGGCAGTTGGCGGGGTGCGTCCGGCGCTCGTGCTGCTGCTGGCCGGCGTCGGATTCGTGCTGTTGATGGCGTGCGTGAACCTTGCGAACCTGCTGCTCGCGCGCAGCAGCGTACGACAGCGCGAAATGGCGATTCGCTCGGCGCTCGGGGCCGAACGCCGGCGGCTAATCGCGCAGACACTCGTCGAGACGGTGATGCTGGCGTGCATGGGAGGCGCGGTCGCGATCCTCGTCGTCAGCTGGAGCATGTCCGCTCTGCTCCGTCTGGCGCCCGCAGACATGCCGCGCATCGGCGAGGTGCACGCGGACGTGACGGTGCTCGCGTTCACGTTTGCGCTCTCCGTGATCACCGGCATGGCGATCGGCATCGTTCCAGCCCTGGCCGCGTCGCGGCCCGAGCTGCAATCCTCGTTGAAATCGTCGGGCCGCGGATCGACGTCCGGTCGAGGGCAGCGGCGTCTACGCGGTGTTCTCGTCGTCGCCGAGGTAGGCCTCGCAGTAGTTCTGATGCTTGGCGCCGGGCTGCTGCTCCGCAGCTTCCTTTCAGTCCTCGCTGTCGATCCAGGATTCCGGCCGGATAATTTGCTCACACTGCAGATTGCCCTGCCGAACAGTTACCAGACAGCCGACCAGCGGCGCGCGTTGTACGCGAGCCTCTTCTCCCGCCTTGACGCGCTTCCTGGCGTTGCGTCTTCCGGTGGAACGACGCGGCTTCCACTTGGCAGCACGAACGTGACGACCAAAATCGGCATAGAAGGGCGCGACATTCCGCCGGGTGCGTGGCCAGAGGTCGAGTTCCGCCGCGCCATTCACAATTACTTCGAAGCGATGGGCATTCCGATCCTGCGCGGGCGCGGTTTCAATGCCACCGACGGACCCACCGCGCCGCCCGTCGTCGTCATCAACCAGACGATGGCGCGACAGCTCTTTGCGAATGAAGATCCCGTCGGCCGCCGGCTGCGGATGGGGACGTCGTCGCCAAGGAGCACGATTGTCGGTGTCATCGGCGACGTGCGCCACAGCGCCCTCGACGCGGCGCCATCACCCGAGCTGTACATACCGGGCCTCCAGGGACCGCCGACGAATCCCTTCATCGTGATTCGCACCACGGCCGATCCCGCGGCACTGGCGGCGACGGTGCGCGCCGAAGTGCAGGCCGTGGACAAAACGATTGCGGCGTACGACATCAGGACGATGGCGCAGGTGAGATCGGAGTCCGTGGCGCAGCGACGGTTCGTGCTGATCCTGGTCGCCGCGTTCGGTGTGCTGGCGCTCGTGATGGCGGCTGTCGGCGTCTACGGCGTGATGGCGCTAGTCGTCAGCGAGCGGACGGCGGAGATGGGCATACGGCTCGCGCTGGGCGCGCAGCCTGGCGCCGTGCTGCGCCTGGTCGTGCGGCAAGGCGTGGCGCTCGCGGCGACGGGCGTAGCGATCGGCGTCGCGGCCTCGATCGCGATGACGCCGCTCCTGAGCACGCAGTTGTATGGAGTCGGCGCTCTCGATCCGCCAACCATGGCGGCTGTGCCGGCGCTGCTGCTCGCCGTGGCCGCGATCGCATGCTGGCTGCCGGCACACCGCGCGATGAAGATCGATCCGGTCAACGCGCTGCGCGTGTAAGGCGCAGTTCAGAGCAGCAGGGCTTCGACGCGGTGCGCGTGCACCTTGTCTTCGCATGGAGACCACGCAAACACCGTGAAGCGCCCGTCCTGTGAGGCAACGAGCGCGACGGCGTCGCGCTGATCGTGCACGAACTGGGCGGCGGAGAGGTGACGCGTGCCGCCGAGCGCGGACGGATGCAGGATCGTCGGCTCCCATCCCTCGATCGGCTCGGTGACGGCGGCGGTCTCGACCGGCGGCGAGCCGCGGCGGCGCGTAATCTTCGCGCCGAACGCCAGAAGGTCATGGCGATCGGTGACGATCGTCGCGCCATCGACGGCCGTGAGTCCCGCGATGCCCTCGATGGCGCGGCCGAGCGCATCCTGCCACACGCGATCGCGGTCCACTACCTTCTGCAGCATCAGGTCAGCGAGAACCGAGAATGCCGGGCGCAGTTCGTATTTGATCGGCGCGACGATGGACTCGCGCCAGCGTTCGGATTCGGCGGGTACGACAAGGAGCAGTCCACCCCGGCGGTGCGCGCGCATCGAGACGGACAGCTGCACGAGGACGTTGACCGAATCGCTCCACGATGCCGGGGTGTCGAAACCGAGAAGGGACGAGAGCAGCGATGGGCAGTCGGGAAGACTGGACGCCTGTTCGTCCACGATCTTCACCTGGTCCGCTTCCAGCACGGCGATGTTCCCGAACTTGGTGTGTTCGCCACCGCGGTGCTGCTTGATGACGAGCAGGCCGGGCGCGGCGACCTCGATGACGAGACAATACGCGGGCAGCAACCGGGTCGCGCCCCACACCGCGAGCGTGCCATTCACGGGCGAGACGCCAAGATGGATTCCCGGCCGCTCGACCGCCGGCGCGACCTTCGCCAGTGTCGCCGGTTCGAGCGGCAGCGGATCGGCGAATCGCAATGGGTTCGGTGTCTCGTCGGGGGCGACGAGCGCGAGCGAGACGATCGGGACGTAGCCCTCTTCGCGGCGAAGGCTCGTCCAGAACGCCACATCGATCAGCGCTTCGAGCGCTTCGAGATCGGGCGGCGCGGCGATGCAGGACACCGCGGGCCCAGGCGCGGCCTGCGCCAGGTGTCGCACGAAGTGCGCGCGGACACGCTCGGCGACCGAACGCCGCGCGGGATAGGCGCCGTACGTCATAATCTGATTATGTCAGGACGCCGCGCCCTCGTGGGCATCCTTGCCCTCGTGGCCGCCGTTACGCTCGTCGCAGTGATGGTGCGTTACACGCAGCGTGTCGAAGCGGATCTCGTGAAGGCACCGGTGGCGACCCGCTCGGTAAAACTGCTGAAGGATCGTGCGGTCGTGCCGCCGTTCACGGCGGCCGGCCTCGATGGGCGGCCCGTGTCCACCGCCGCGTTTCGCGGCAAGGTCGTTCTCATCAACTTCTGGGCGACGTGGTGCCCTCCCTGCCGTGAGGAAATTCCCGACCTGATCGCGCTGCAGGAACAATATCGCGACCAGCTGCAGATTATCGGCGTGTCGCAGGACTCCGGCTCGGTGGACGAGGTCAAGCGCTTCGCCGCCGAGCACCGGATGAATTACCCGACGGTGATGAGCTCACCGGAGATCGAGAAGCTCTTCCCGGGGATCTACGCGCTGCCGACGTCATTCATCCTCGATCGCGACGGCAGGCTCGCGCAGAAACACATCGGACAGCTGAAGGCCTCGCTCACCGAGATCGAGACGCGATCCCTCGCCGGACTCGCGCCGGAGATCGAGGTGGTCTACGCGGAAGACGAGGACAAGGTCCGCCTCGACAATGCCGCGCAGGCGAACAAGATTCCGGGCATCGATCTTTCCGGCCTGTCTCCCGAGAAGCGTGCCGAGGCGCTCAAGACGCTCAATCGCGAGCATTGCACCTGCGGCTGCGGCCTCACGCTGGCGCAATGCCGGCTCGACGATCCCGACTGCACGGTGAGCCTTCCGCTCGCGCAGGAAGTCGTGAAGAAAATCGCTTCGCGATAGAATCCGCGCCATGCGGATCAATTCAGTCGTTGCGCTGGCACTCTCGACCCTCGCCTTCAGTACCGTCGTCGTCGCACAGGCTCCACAGCCGCGGCCCGGCGGCGGACAACAGAGTGCGGGTCCTGTTCAAACCATCGACGCGAAGACGGCCGGTCTCCAGAAGCTCGATGGCTTCATGCCGCTCTACTGGGATGAAAAGAGCGGATCGCTGTGGATGGAAATCAACAAGTGGAACAGCGAGATGCTCTACTCGACCGGCCTCGCGGCGGGCCTCGGGTCGAATGACATCGGGCTGGATCGCGGGCAGTCGGGTCAGGGGCGCGTGGTGAAATTCCAGCGCATCGGGCCGCGCGTACTGATGGTCCAGCCCAACTACACCTTCCGCGCGGACAGCCCGAACGCCGACGAGCGCCGTGCGGTCGAAGACGCCTTTGCGAAGTCGATCCTGTGGGGCTTCACCGTCGGCGCGGAGACGGACGGGCGCGTGCTCGTCGATGCGACCGACTTCTTCCTCCGTGACGCGCACAACGTAATCCCGCGACTTCGACCCGGCAACTTCCGCGTCGATCGGTCGCGCAGCGTCATCGACATGCCGTGGACGAAAGTCTTCCCGAAGAACACCGAGGTGGACACGATCCTGACGTTCGCGAACGACGGCGCGGCGGGCGCCGGACGTGGAGGCGGCGGCGGCCCGAGCCAGGGTCCGCCATCGGTCGGAGGCCCCGTCCCTGGCAGCGGCGGCGGCTTTGGCGGCGGCCTCTTCTCGGGGACGGTCGCGAGCGTGACGCCAAGCGCCGATTCCGTCACGCTCCGCGAGCACCACACGTTCGCGGAACTGCCGGACGGGAATTACAAACCGCGCTTCGATGATCCGCGTGCCGGCTACGGCGGACTCCAGTACCTGGACTACGCGGCGCCGCTCGGTACGCCCATGGTGAAGCGCTATCTGCGCCGCCATCGCCTTGAAAAGGTCGACCCGGCCGCGCGCGTCAGCGAGGCCAAGAAACCGATCGTTTACTACGTCGATCGCGGTACGCCCGAGCCAATTCGCACCGCGCTGCTCGAAGGAGCGCGGTGGTGGAACCAGGCGTTCGAGGCCGCAGGCTACCGCAATGCGTTCCGCGTCGAGCTCCTGCCCGAAGGGGCGGACCCGATGGACATCCGCTACAACATGATCAACTGGGTCCACCGTTCGACGCGCGGCTGGAGCTCCGGCGCGACGATCGCGGATCCGCGGACAGGGGAAATCATCAAAGGGACCGTGACGCTCGGGTCGCTGCGCGATCGCCAGGACTACCTGATCTTCGAAGGACTGCTCGCGCCTTACAAGACCGGCAACGAGACGCCCGCATTGCTCGCGCAGACCGCACTCGCCCGCATCCGCCAGCTGGCGGCGCACGAGGTCGGCCACACGCTCGGCCTCGGGCACGAGTACTACAACAGCAGCAAGGGACGGATCTCCGTCATGGATTATCCGCATCCGCTGGAGAAGCTGAACGCGGACGGCACGATCGATTTATCGGACGCTTATGCCGTAGGGATCGGCGAGTGGGACAAGGTCGCGATCGCGTATGGCTACCAGGACTTTCCGCGCGGCACCGACGAAGCGTCGGCGCTGCGAAAAATCCTGGACGATGCTTGGGAGGCGGACCTGGTGTACATGACCAACCAGGATACCGACGCGACGCCGAAGTCCGACCAGTGGAACAACGGCGGCGGACTCGACATGGCGGCGGAGCTGAATCGCGTGATGAAGATCCGCCGCGCGGCGCTCGATCGCTTCGACGAGACTGTGATTAAGAAGGATGCGCCGATGGCCACGATGGAGGAGGCGCTGGTCCCGATTTATATGTATCACCGCTACGCGGTGGAAGCGGCGGCATCCGCGGTCGGCGGACAGGACTACGTCTACGCATTCCGCGGCGACGGACGTACGCCCACCAGGTGGGTGGCCGCGGCGCAGCAGCGCGCGGCACTCGACGCGCTCGCCGCGACGTTGAAGCCGTCGGAGCTGGCGCTGCCCAAGAACGCGCTGGACAAGATCCCGCCGCGCCCCTCGGGCTGGGGCGCACATCGCGAGATGTTCGCGCGCTATACCGGCGAAGCATTCGATCCGATCAGCCCCGCGTCGATCGCGGCGGATGTGACGATCGGTTTCCTGCTCCAGCCCGATCGCGCGGCGCGGATGGTCGCGCAGCACGCGCTGGACCCCTCGCTCCCGGGGCTGCAGGATGCAATCGCCGCGATGCACGCCGCAACGTTCAAGGCGGCGGCAACGACCCCCTACGAGCAGGAGATCCGCCGCGCATCGTCACGCGCGCTGGTGGAACGGTTGATGTGGCTCGCCGGCGGCGCGCCGATGCCGCAGGTGAGAGCGATCGCATCAGCGGCGCTGCCGACTATGGGTAGCCCGGTCGCCTTCGGTAACAACCCTGGAGTCGAGGACCGGACGGCCGCATCGCTGCTTGCCGCCGACATCAAGCGCTTCATCGAGCGCCCGATGGAACCCATCAAGACGCCGTCGACGTACGACGCACCGCCGGGCGCGCCAATCGGCGACTCTGGCTTCAACTGGCTGGTCCCACCCCCGTGGTCGTGCGGGTGGGACGACCGCAGTGGCGATTGGCAATTGCAGATTGAAGATTAAGATTGATGAGTGAAGATTGTTGAGTGAGGGATTGAAGATTGGCGATTGGCGACAATCGATAATCGACAATCCGTCAGTCGGCAATCAACAATCGGCAATTCGTTATTCGGCAATCTGCAGTCTGCAATCTTCAATGGTGTCGTTCACAAGAATAAGCAAGCAGTACGGCCGGCAGATACTCTTCGTCGATGCGTCATTCCAGCTGAATCCTGGTGAAAAGGTCGGTCTTGTCGGGCCCAACGGCTCCGGCAAGACCACGCTCTTTCGCATGATCGTCGGCGAAGAATCGCCCGACGAAGGGGACGTCTCCGTTCCGAAGAAGCTCGCCATCGGTTACTTCAAGCAGGACGTCGAGGAAATGTCGGGGCGATCGGTGCTCGACGAAACGATCGCCGGCAGCGGCCGCGTAGGGACGCTCCACCACGAGCTCGAAGGACTGAACCACGCGATGGCGGATCCCGCGCGTGCGGACGACATGGACAAGATCCTTGCGCGCTTCGGCGAGGTCCAGGAAGAATACGAGCATCTCGGCGGCTACGCGCTCGAGGCGCAGGCGCGCGAAGTGCTGCACGGGCTCGGGTTCGAGGACGATCGCGTCGATGGCGACGTGGGCGCGCTGTCCGGCGGGTGGAAGATGCGCGTCGCGATGGCGCGCGTGCTCCTCGGCCGGCCCGACGTCCTGTTGATGGACGAGCCGACCAACCATCTCGATATCGAATCGATCATCTGGCTCGAGGAATTCCTGAAAACGCTTCCCGGCTCGCTGCTCATGACGTCGCACGACCGCGAGTTCATGAATCGGATCGTCACACGCATCGCCGAGATCGACGGCGGCGAGATCACCTCGTACTCGGGCAACTACGACTTCTATGAGCGCGAGCGCGCGATCCGGGAGGCCAACCGCGAAGCAGCCTACGCCCGGCAGCAGGCAATGCTCGCGAAGGAACAGCGATTCATCGAGCGGTTCGCCGCGCACGCCGCGAAGGCCGCCCAGGTGCAGAGCCGCGTCAAGGCGCTGGAGAAGATCGAGAAGATCGAGCTGCCGAAGAAACGCCGCGTGGTGAAGTTCGACTTCCGCACGCCGCCGCGTTCCGGCGACCAGGTCGCGACGCTCGAAGGCGTCAGCAAGCGCTACGGCAGACGCGTCGTGCACGACCACGTCAACCTGACGATCCGGCGCGGCGAGCGCTGGTGCGTGATGGGAAAGAACGGCGCCGGCAAGTCGACGCTGTTGAAGATGATCGCCGGGGCGATACCGCCCGACGAAGGGGTCGTCAAGCTCGGCGCCAGCCTCAAGATGGGCTACTTCGCACAGCAATCGCTCGACGTGCTCGATCCGGACCTGACGATCGAGGAACAGCTGCAGAAGGACTTCCCTGCCGAGTCGATCGGCGCGTTGCGCAACCTCGCCGGCGCGTTCCAGTTCTCGGGCGACGATATCGACAAGAAGATCAGGATGCTGTCAGGCGGCGAGAAGACGCGGCTCGTCATGGCGCGGATGCTGCTCAATCCGCCGAACTTCCTCGTGCTCGACGAGCCGACGAACCATCTCGATCTCGCCACGAAAGAGATGCTGCTCGAGGCGCTGCACGACTTCGAGGGGACGATGCTGTTTGTGTCGCACGACCGCGCGTTCCTCAAAGGCTTGAGCAATCGCGTGCTGGAGCTGGGCGGCGAAAGCGGAAAAGAGGCGCAGCCGCACGCGTACCTTGGGACTTACGAAGAATACGTCGCGCGCTCAGGACACGAAGCACCCGGCGTGCACAGGTAACTGCACTCCGGTAAGATCCAAACCTGACGACCCGATGGCAGATCCGCGCCGGCTGATAGCTTTGCTCGTCCTCCTGCTGGCTTCGTCTGTGGCCCTGCAGTCGCAAGGATCCTCGACCCCGCAGAGATCTTCGCCGCCGGGGGCCGTCCAACCGCTCCCCTACAGTCACAAGAAGCACATCGCGCTCGGCCTGCAATGCCGGACGTGCCACGTCAATCCTGCTCCCGGCAAGTTGATGACGTTTCCGGCGACGGCGTTCTGCATGGGTTGCCACCAGGCGATCGCGGCCGACCGTCCGGCGATTCAGAAGCTGGCCTCATTCGCGGCGTCCGGAACGTCCATCCCCTGGGTTCGCGTCTACAAACTTCCCGACTACGTCTTCTGGAAACATGCCTCGCATCTGCGGCCCGACATCACGTGCGCCGACTGTCACGGTTCAGTGGCTGAGCGCGACGTCATAGCGCAGGAGACCAACATCACGACCATGGCGGGCTGCGTCTCCTGCCATGACAAGCGCCAGGTCCTGACCGACTGCGGAGACTGTCACGCGCCCCGCCAGTGAGCGCGGTGTAGTATTCCGTCGGCCGGGAGGGCATGTGATGAGGACAGTTAGCGCCTGCGTTGCGGCGGTAGCGATCGCCGTGGGATGCGGCGTGCTTGCGCAGTCCGGTGCAGCGCGAAACGGCGCGGCGTCCAGGGAATGGCCAACGTACGGTCACGATGCCGGCGGGCAGCGATTCTCGCCGCTGACGCAGATCACTCCGGCGAACGCCAGTCAGTTGGATGTCGCGTGGGTTTATCACATGAAGCCCCCGGACGCCCCGGCGCGCTTCAGTTCGAGCACCGTCACCCCGCTCGTCGTCAATGGGACGATGTACATCGCGACGCCGTATTACCGCGTCGTGGCCGTGGAGCCCACGACAGGCAAGGAGATCTGGGCGTTCCGTCTCCCTTCCGGAAATCCCTCAACACGAGGCGTCGAATACTGGCCGGGCGACGCGCAGACGCCGCCGCAGATTGTCTTCGGGTCGAGCGACGCGAAGTTGTATTCGCTGGACGCGAAGACCGGGAAGCTCAATGAAGCCTTCGGGGAGAAGGGCGTTGTCGATCTCAATACGCCGGAAATCCTTCAGGGGCTCCCGGGCCGCGACGGTCTGAGCTCGCCCCCCATCGTCTACAGGAATCTGGTCATCACCGGCGGCACAACGCAGGAGAATCCGCCGCGCGGACCCGCCGGCGACGTGCGCGCGTGGGACATGCGCACGGGAAAGCCGGTGTGGACGTTCCACTCGGTTCCGCGCGCCGGTGAGAAATACAACGACACGTGGGCCGGTGACAGTTGGAAGAACCGATCGGGCGTCAACGTCTGGGGTTTCATTACCGTGGACGAGGAACGGGGCATTGTCTACATGCCGTTCGGCGCGCCATCGGTCGACCAGTACGGCGGCGACCGCGAGGGAGACAATCTGTTCGGCACCAGCCTGGTCGCTGCCGACGCGAATACCGGAAAGTACTTGTGGCACTTCCAGGTCGTGCACCACGACATCTGGGATGCCGATATCTCCGGCGCGCCCGCGCTCATCGATGTGAAGCACGCGGGCAGGACCATTCCGGCCGTCGCCGTGGTCGGCAAGATGGGACTGCTCTTTCTGCTCGACCGCGTGACCGGCAAGCCGATCTACGGCGTCGAGGAGCGTCCGGTGCCGCAAAGCGAAGTGCCGCTGGAGCGGACGTCGAAGACGCAGCCGTTCCCGCTCAAGCCGGCGCCGCTCTCGCGCATGTCGATGACGGCCGCCGACATCGCGACGGTGACGCCCGAACTGGAAGCGGCATGTAAGAAGTTGATTGAAGGCATGCAACTGGGCGGACCGTATCTTCCAGTTTCATACAACCGCCTGCGCGCGCAGTTTCCGGGGAACCATGGCGGCGTCAACTGGGGCGGGACATCATTCAATCCGCAGTTGGGTTATCTGTTCGTCAACACGAACGAGATGGGGCAGATTTCCGGACTGAGAGATCGCGACCCGAGCGACGCGGGCACGGCGCGTCCCGACGGTGTCGGGAACCGTGTCGATCCGGACGGGCCCTATCGCGGCGTGCCGGGTGGCGGACATGTACTGCCAGCAGCCGCCGTGGGGACAGTTGACTGCCGTCGACGTCAACACGGGCGAGTTCGCCTGGCGCGTCCCGCTCGGAATCACGGAGAGCCTGCCGCCGGAGAAGCAGAAGACCGGGCGCCCGGGTAACGGCGGCACCATCGCCACGGCCGGTGGTCTCGTTTTTGTCGGCGCCACCGACGACAGCCGGTTCCGCGCGTTCGACGCGAACTCCGGCAAGGAGTTGTGGACGTACAAACTCCCCGGCGCGGCGCAAGCGACACCGATCTCCTACGACGGTCGCGACGGCAGGCAGTACATCGTCATCACCGCCAGCGGCGGCGGCTTCTTCGGCAACCCGGTGACTGGCGACAGCGTGATGGCGTTCGCGCTGCGCGGATCCGGCGTCGCGAGCGCGAAAGCCGCGTACTCCGCCACCACAACGGGCGACATCGTCCAACTGCGGGACGCGCGCGCCGGCATCACCGTGCCCGTCGTCACGTCCATGAGCAACGCGTACGAGATGGTCGTCAAGGGACAGCAGATCATCCGCAAGACGTTTTCGGATCTCGCGCAATTCCGCGAGCGCCCTGGACTCAATGGCATTCCGCTGCTGGCGCCGTTCGCGAACCGGCTCGACGAACAGGCGTTCTACGCGAACGGGCGCAAGTACAGCTTCGACATGGGACTCGGTAATGTGCGCGGCGAGATTCCGATCCACGGTTTCCTGTCAGACGCGAAGGACTGGCGCCTCGTCGAGGCGAAGGCGGACGCAAGCGCCGCGTGGGTGACGAGCACGCTCGATTTCTATCGAAACCCGCAGTGGATGAAGCAGTTCCCCTTCGCGCAGACGATCACGATGACGTATCGCCTGCAGGACGGCGCGCTCGAAGTGCGGACGCGAATCGACAATCTCAGTGTCGAGCCAATGCCGGTCGCAATCGGATTCCATCCCTACTTCCAGCTCACCGACTCGCCCCGCGACGAGTGGACGCTCGCCCTCGGCGTCCGCTCACGGTGGCGTCTCGGCCCGAACCTGATTCCGACGGGTGAAACGGATCCGATCGAACGGGTATTCCCCAATCCGCGCGCGATCGCGTTGAAGGACCACAGTCTCGACGACGTGTTCGGTGATCTGACGCGGGACAAGGACGGCGGCGCGGTGATGAGGGTCCGCGGCAGGAATCAGCAAATCGATGTCGTGCTCGGCCCGAACTATCGGGCGGCGGTCGTGTACTCGCCGAAGGGGAGCGCCTTCATTGCGCTGGAGCCGATGGCCGGCATCACCAACTCGCTGAATCTCGCGCAGAAGGGGCTCTACAAGGATCTGCAGAGCATTCCGCCGGGCGGGTCGTGGCAGGAGAGCTTCTGGATTCGTCCGCGCGGCTTCAACTAGCGGTTACGAACGACGACCACGTCCGCGTCCCGTCCTTTTCATTCGGCGCTTTGAGAGATCCGCGACGTTGATTTCCTGAGGCTTATTCGCGCCGGCCCATGCGAGCCCACGCTCAATCCGCGATCGATGCGGTTCTGCGATTGTCCAGAGCTGATTCTCAGGCACAGCGGTGAGCAAGAGGGTGCCGTCCTGGCGCCGCTCGAGACGCAGCGTCCTTCCGGCGCGCGGCCTTCCGTGGGAACCGCTTCCGGTACGCCAGCAGTAGGGGACGACCGTTTCGAGTAGGTATCCCGAGTCCAACGATGTCACTGTTAGGCGCCACCGCGCGCACGAGGTGGCGGGACGGTCATCAGCGACTCCACGGAACGCTTCGCGGCCCACGCGATCCCCCGCAGGAGCATCGGTTGAATGCGCGGATCGGCGAAGTTCGAGTAGTTGTGCCCCTGCATCCACACGAACGCGCGATACGGCTGGCCACCATCGAGCGAGCGCTCGTAGGTCCAGATCTGCGGCACCAATTCCCCCTCATGCCCCTTCGCGCTCGGCGTCGCCGCCATGGTCGCCGTCGCGAGCACCTTAATCGCGGGCGACTTCGCCCACGTGATCAGGAAGAACGCCTCGTCCTTGATCGTGAAGTTCGACATTCCCGCCATGATCGGATGCGCGGTGTCGACGATGGTGTAAGGGATGTCGGCCTCGAGGGTGTAATTGACCTGGCCGTGCTTCTTCGCGCCGCCGACGATGGTCGAAAAATAATCGGGATCCGGGCCGCACAGCGTGTCGTGGAAGCTCACCAGTCCGCCGCCGCGTTTCAGGTACGCCTCGAGCGTCGCCTTCTCCTCGGGAGTCATCGCGGCCGCGTCTCCCTTGTACATCACGATGACGTCGGTTTTCGCGATCTCGGCGGCGGTCGGAAAATGAAGTGAGCCGTCGACGATCGCGCCGCGCTCGGTCAGCAGCTTGCTCCAGTCCGCGAGATACTGCGGATAGTCGTGCTGCCCTGCCCCGTGCGTCTTCAAGCCGCTGCGGATGTAGATTCGCATTGGAGGCGCCTCCGCCTGCTGCACGGGGACGAGCCGCGCCAGCATGCCGGATGTTGACTGCGAAACAACCTGGCCCGGACGCTGCAGCAGCACGTACAGATATCCGTCAGGCCCGACGGCGACGTCGCGCACGCGGCCGAACTCTGTGAACACCGGCTCCTGATGCACGACCGTGGCGCCGCTCGTCTCTAGTCGGCGAAGCTGCTGGCCCGCTAACGCGCTGACGAACAGACTGTTCTTCCAGCCGGGATACTTGTCGCCGCTGTAGAAGGTCATGCCGGTCGGCGCGATCGTGGGGGTGTAATCGACGATCGGCTGCTCCATCCCCGGCTCGGAGCGCTTCGTCATCCCGGGCTCGGTCCCCATCGTGATGACGCCCCACCCGTAGTTGCGGCCCGGCTCGATGACGTTGATCTCGTCGCCGCCATTCGGGCCGTGCTCGGACTCCCACAGCTTGCCGGTCGCCGGATCCCACGCCAGACCCTGAGGATTCCGGTGCCCGTAACTCCAGATCGTCGGCAGCGCGCCAGGCCGCTTCACGAACGGATTGTCTTTCGGCACCGTCCCGTCGTCGTTAACCCGGTGGATCTTCCCCGTCGGCTTGGACCGATCCTGCGCGTCCATTGCCTGCTGCTTGTCGCCGATTGAAAAGAAGAGATGATTGTCTTTGTCGAAGACGAAGCGCGATCCGTAGTGCGCGTTGCTGGAGTTGTAGATCGCCGCGGGCGCGCGGAAGAGCACCTGCTGGTCGATCCATTCGTTCGCCTTGTTGATCCTGCCGCGGACGATGACGGTCATTGACGGAGGATCGGGCGGAGCGCCAGTCGCCACGTAGCCGGGCAGCGTCTCCGAGTACGACAGATAGATCCAGCCGTTGCGCGCGTACTGCGGATGCACCTCCACGTCGAGGAGCCCGCCGTCCTGTTTCTCCCAGACCGCCGGCGTCCCTTTCACCGGCTCGGGAAGCAGCTTTCCGTTCTCAATCAGGCGCAGGCGTCCCGGACGTTCGGTGATCAGCAATCGTCCATCGGGCAGAAACGCCAGGGCCCAGGGCGTCTCGAGGTCACGCGCCAGAACCTCGATCCTGAACGCCTGCTTCTCGGACCGGACGATCTGACCGTCAGGATCCGGAATGGATTGCGGCGTTGGCGGCACCTGGGCTCCGAGGACGGCCAGCATCACCATCCCACCACACGCCACTCGCAGCGCGCTCATAATGCGGGCAGTCTACTCCGATTTCAGAACTGCGCTGGCCGCTCCGATCGAGCTGTGACACTATGGCGCGCCATGGTCCAGGCCACCGACCCGGGCGCGTCGACGCGCCCAACCCACGCGCGATATACCACCACCGCTTTCGCGATGATGCTCGCCGTGGTGATGTACATCGATCGCATCGCCATCTCGCAGGCGGCGCCGGCGATCAGCGCGGACCTCGGGCTGTCGAAGATCCAACTGGGTTGGGCGCTCTCGGCGTTCGGCTGGGCATACGCGGTGTTCGAGATCCCCGGCGGATGGCTGGGCGATCGGATCGGACCGCGGCGCGTCCTGGTGCGCATCGTGCTGTGGTGGTCCATCTTCACCGCGGCCACCGGCTGGGCGTGGAACGCGACCTCGCTCGTCGTGACGCGCGCGCTGTTCGGCGCCGGCGAAGCGGGATGCTTCCCGAACCTGACGCGCGTCCTGACGATCTGGCTGCCGCACGGGGAGCGCGAGCGCGCGCAGGGTTTCCTGTGGTTCGCCGCGCGCTGGAGCGGCGCGTTCACGCCAATCCTCGTCGCGCTCGTCCTCGACTACGTGACGTGGCGGGGCGCGTTCGAGCTGTTCGGCGTGCTCGGCATCGTGTGGGCCATCATTTTCTATAGGTGGTACCGCGACGATCCCCGGGCGCATCCCGGCGTCAACGCCGCCGAAGCCGCGCTGCTGCCGCCCGCCGCGCATACTGCTGTCGGCGCGAGGGTCCCCTGGCGGCGTCTGGGCACGAATCGATCGGTCTGGCTGCTCTGCGTTCAGTACGCATGCCTCGCCTACGGCTGGTGGTTCTACGTCACGTGGCTCCCGACGTATTTGCGTGAGGCGCGCGGGACAGGCGTGAAGTTCGGCGCGCTGCTCGCCGGCCTGCCGCTCCTGCTCGGCGGCGTCGGCTGTCTCGTCAGCGGCGCGATGCTCCCGCGCGTCGCGCGTGCGATGGGCAGCGTGGCCGCGGCACGCCGCGGCGTCGCCATCGTTGGATTCGTGGGCGCGTCCGCGTCGATTCTCGTCTTCACGCGGATCGCCGATCCGGTCACCGCAATGCTAGTGCTGGGCCTCGCCGGATTCTTCAACGACTTCGTGATGCCCGCGGCGTGGACGGGATGCATGGACATCGGCGGCCGGTATGCGGGCACGCTCTCCGGCGCGATGAACACGTTCGGCAGCGTCGCTGGCGCGTTGTCCGCGCTCATCGTGGGGTATCTGTTGACGTGGACCGGCCAGAACTGGACGCTGACGTTCTACGTCTCGTGCGCGATTTATCTCGTCGGCGGCTTGTGCTGGCTGTTCATCGATGCGCACACACCGATCGAAGAGTAGCCAGGTGCCAGTAACCAGTTGCCAGTTGCCAGTTGCCAGTTGCCAGTTGCCAGTTGCCAGTTAGCACGAGATCCAAGAGTTCATGAGAATCATCTAAAGAATTGCTCCTGATCTCCTGGCCTTCCTGTTAGAAAGACAAGCAGCCGCCCGCCTTCGCCAAGGCTACGGCGGGCAGGCTCGGAGTTCACGGTTCACAGATGGCACATAGACACGTACTCGAAACGTTTCGGCTGGAAGGAAAAGTCGCGCTGATCACTGGAGGCGCCCGCGGGCTTGGGCGGACGATGGCGATTGCGCTTGGGGAGGCGGGGGCGGACATCGCGCTCGCGGGACGATCGCGCGAAAGCTGCGAGGCGACGGCGCGGGAGATCGCGGACGCGACGGGCCGCACGGTGCGCGCCTTCGAGGCGGACGTCACGGTCGCCGCCGACGTGACGCGTCTCGCCACGGAGGTCACCGCAGCGTGCGGATCGATCGACATCCTCGTCAACAACGCCGGCACCAACATCCGCGGGACCATCACACAATTGTCCGAGGCGGACTGGGACACCGTTGTCGACACCAACCTGAAGGGCCCGTTTCTGTGCTCGCGCGCGATCGGGCCGCAGATGGTGGCGCGAGGGTGGGGCCGCATGATCAATCTCGCATCGATCATGTCGGTCGTGGCCCTGCCGGGCCGCGCGCCCTACGCCTCGTCGAAAGCGGGGATCCTCGGACTGACCCGCGTGCTTGCGCTCGAATGGGCGGGCACCGGCGTGACGTGCAACGCGATCTGTCCCGGCCCGTTCGCCACGGATATGAATCGGCAGCTGCTGAACGATCCGGTCGCGTACCAGCAGTTCATCAACCAGATTCCGCTGGGCCGCTGGGGAGAACTCGAGGAGCTGGCGGGCGCGGCGGTGTTTCTCGCCTCCGACGCGTCGTCGTACGTGACCGGCAGCTCGCTATTCGTGGACGGCGGCTGGACTGCCCGGTAGTAGGTGAGCCTGCCCGCCGTAGCCTTGGCGAAGGCGGGAGGCGCGACGCGCGGCGTGCCCACCGAAGCGGCGGAGCCGCGAAGGTAGGTAGATTCAGACAACCCGTTGGACGGTTACATACAACGGCCCCGCGCCGAGTATCACCATCAACGGATACGACAACCGGCCCGCGCGGTTGATCGCGTCGAACCGCACCTGCTCCCCCGGCTTGACCTCGAACTCCACCGTCTTCCACACCAGCGTGTTGCTCACGCGCAGCCGATGCGCGCCGGCCGCAACGTCCCGCTGCATCGACTCGCCGTACATCAGGTCGCCAAGGCGCTCGCCGTCCAGCGTGATGACCAGCTGACGATGTCCGACGTCCGTGGCGTGGGTGCGCGCGATCGTGACGGAGGCCGGCCGCATTCGCCAGACTTGCTCCCAGTACTCCACGTCGTCAGGCTGCGCCCGCCGCTCGATGACGGGTTCGACCAGCGTGGTCATCGGTGCCAGCTTACACCTGGATTTCCGACATTAAAGGACAGTGATCGGAAGCTTGTTGAGCTGTGGCCGATCGAATGACGTCGCAGCACGTCACCTTGGACATGTGCGGGCTCGGGACGAACAGGTAGTCGAGCCGCACCTGCGGCGTTGCCGCCGGCAGCGTCAACCCCGGATCGGACGGGTGGAGCATGCGGAACGCGTCGACGTACCCCGCGTCAAGAACGACCTGGATCGTGCGCCAGCGAATTTCACCGCCGCTCAACCACATCGTCGCGCGCACTTTCTGCGGCAGCGCGGCGAAATCCAGCAGCTCGCCGGGCGCGACGGTGTTGAAGTCTCCCAGGAGCGCGTGCAGCCCGTCCTGGTGGCGCTTGATGCTGCTCAAGAGCGAACGCAGTTCCATGACCCGGCGCCGTTCCGTCAAAGCCGCGAACACTGCGCTCAGATGCACGCCGAAGACGCGGAGCGGCAGTCCGACCGGAACGATTTCGAGAAACGCATGGCGCGACAGCCGCGGACGGTGCCATTCGTAATGCGCGATCGGGATGCGGCTCATGAACCCGAGCGACAATCGCGGCAGCGCAGCCCAGATCGGCATTGCACAACGCTGCGACAGCGATTCGATCACGGCGGGGACGGTCGCCTCCTGGAAGACCACGATGTCGGGCGCGCACTCCGTGATCACGGACTGCAATGCGTCCTCGCGGCCGGCGCCGCCCCGGCGGATGTTGTAGCTCAGAAGTCGGATCACTCGATGTCGGGTCTCTCGACCAGCGTAAGGTACGGCTGGCCGAGCAGCTCGCCGCGGAAGTACATCACGAAATCCCGTGAGCCCTGGATGTTGACGGGGCGATTCACCATTGCGATGAGCTGCTCGCGCAAGGGAGTGAGACCGGGCGCGATATCGGGGTCGTCCCTGCTGATCGGCCGCGTGTGGACGCCCGGCACGAAGAAACCCGTCACCTTGTAATACTCGAGGATGCGATGGCCGACGAACGTCAGATCGAGATCGCTCGTTCCGGGACCTTCCGAATCGAAGGGGGCTTTGTCCCGCCAGCGGTAGCCGGTCACGGCGCTCCCCCGCACCACGACGCCAGTGTTTTCCGGCACGTTCCGCTTGATGAGCTCGACGAAGCGCTCGAGCTTGGCGGGATCGTTATCGAAGGCCAGTCGAATGATGTTGGCGCGCTTTTGTGTTTCGGTCAGTTCCTCCGCGGCGACGATTTCGTCCATACGCCGCGGATACTCGCAAGATTCATGCGAGGCAGAGCTGCTACTCCTCGCGCAGCGCGGCGGTTGGCTGCACGCGCGACGCGCGCGTCGCGGGGATCCAGCTCGCGAGCAGCGTCACCGAGGCCAGCGCCGCCATCGCCATGGCGAGCGTCGCCGGATCGCCCGGCTGCAGTCCGTAGAGAAATGTGTTCGCGGTCCTTGCGGCGTACACCGACAGCACGCCGCCGACGAGGAGGCCGGCCAACAGCAGCACGCCCGCTTCGCGCACGACCATCCGCACCACCGAGCGCGCGTCGGCGCCGAGCGCCATACGGACGCCGATCTCGACGCGCCGCCGAGTCACCATGTACGACATGACGCCATAGAGCCCGATCGTGGCGATCAGAACGGCGAGGCCGCCGAAGAAGCCCGACAGCGTCGCCATCAGCCGCTCGCGGCTCAGCGACTGCTCGATCTGCGTCCGCACCGCCTGGTAATGGATACCGATCACCGGATTCACCTCGGTGATCGCGCGCGTCAGCGCGGCGGTCGTGGCGGATGAAACCGTGTCGGTGCGGATTACGAGCTGGAGGAACGGTCCCGGATGCTCGTCCTGCGTCATGCCGAGATGCACCAGCGGCCTGAACGGCTCGCGAAGGTCGGTGTACTTCGTGTCGCTCGCGATTCCGATGATCTGGTACACCGGCCGCGGCTCGCCGACCGGCGTTTCGATCTGGAAGGTCTGGCCGACGGTGTCGCGTCCAGGAAAGAACTTCCGCGCGAACGACTCGCTCACGATGGCGACCTTCGGCGACTGCGGCGTGTCTCCCGGGCCGAAATCGCGGCCGGCGGCGATACGGATGCCGAGCGCCTCGAAATAACCGGGCCCGACCAAGTTGAAGTTGACGGCTTCCTTCTGGACGGCCCCGCCGACGATCAGTCGATCGTTCCAGAAGTTCCCGCCGACCGGCGTGGTGAACGTCTGCGCCACCGTGCGGACACCGGGTACGGCGCGCACCCGCTCGACGATCTGCTGGGTCACGGCAGCCAACGACGCCTCTGGAATCTTCGCCTTCCGCAGATCGAGGCCGGCCGTCAGCACGCCGTCCTGGCGGAACCCGGGATCCAGTGTCGTCAGATTCCGCAGACTGCGCGCGAAGAGGAGCGCGCCGACGAGGAGCACGAGGGAGAGCGCGACCTGCACGACGACCAGCGCCCGGCGCACGCCGAAGCGCTCGCGGCCGTCCGTCGATCCGCGGCCGCCAGCCTTCATCGCGGCGCCCAGCGACGTGCGGGTGGCGCGGATGGCCGGCGCCAGACCGAACACGAGGCACGCGGCAATCGCAACGGCAGCGGTGAATGAAAACACGCGCCAGTCGGGGGCGAGATCGACGAACAGTCGGTCGGTGTCGGAGTTCAGGAATGCGATGAGCGAGCGGCTGAACCATTGCGAGATGAGGATGCCGGCGGCCGCTCCGATCGCCGCGATCAGCAGGCTCTCGGAGAGCATCTGCCGGATGATGCGGCGCCGCGACGCGCCGATGGCGAGGCGGACGGCGACCTCGCGCTCCCGCGCGGTGGCGCGCGCGAGCATCAGGTTCGCCAGATTGGCGCAGGCGATGAGCAGAACGAGGGCCGTGACGCCGAGCAGGATGTTCAGCGAATCGCCGTAGCTGCGCCGGAGGCCGCTGATGCCAGAGGCCGCGGGACGCGCGCCGATCACCATCTCGCGGTAGCTCTTCGCGTCCGCCGCGATGTAGCGGCTCGACACCGTCGCCTCGAGGATGCCGTTCGAGATGCCGGCGAGCTGCGCGCTCGCCTGGTCCGACGTCACCCCAGGCTTCAGCCGTCCGATCCCGCCGAGGAACCAGAGGTCCGGTTTGTCCAGGCCACTGCTCGCGCGGAACAGCGGCTCGACGCAGATCGGGACCGCCACGTCGAACGCGCGGCCGACGTCCACGCCGTAGAACTCGCGCGCGCTCACGCCGATCACGTCGAACCGGTGGCCGTCGAGGAGGATCGTCCTACCGACGATGGAGGGGTCGCCCGCGTATTCGCGCTGCCAGAAGGCATGGCCCAGGACCGCGGAGGGCGCGCAGCCCTTCACGTCATCGGCCGGCCCGAACAGCCGCCCCGCCGCCGCGCGGACGCCGAGCACGTCGAAGAAGTTGCCGCTCACCCACATGGCCTGCGCGGGGCGTTCCTCGCCGCCGGGCGCGAGATCGAAGGAGGCCGAGCCCCACGCCGCGACGTCGGTGAACACCTGCTGCTGTTCCTTGATCTTCAGGTAGAGCGGGTACGACAGCATCGGCCAGCGTCCGTTGAACTGTCCGGTCCGGCCGTTGGGGGCCTTCACGATGCGCACCTCGGCGAGTTGCTGGGGATGCTCGACGGGCAGCGTGCGCAATCGGATGGCGTCGACGAGCTGAAAGATCGCGGTGTTGGCGCCGGTGCCGAGCGCCAGCGTCAGGATCGCGACGATCGCGAACGTCGGATTGCGGCGCAGCAGACGCGCGCCGTAGCGGAGATCCTGCCAGATCGTTTCGACGAATCCGATCGAGTTCATCGTGTAAATCTCCTCGCGGATGCGCGTGGGATTGCCCAGCTTGCGATAGGCTGCGGTGCGCGCCGCATCGAGGGGCATGCCCCGCGCCAGGTTGTCGGCGATCTCTTCGGCGAGATAGGAATCGAGCTCGCGCGCGCGCTCCTCGTCCCAGTAGCGGCGACGGAAGAAGCGGGTGAAGCCCATGGCGGCTACTCGGACGCGGGACGCAGGATCCGGTTTACCGCGCGGACGATCGCATCCCAGCGGTTGGTCTGCGCCTCGAGCTGCTTGCGCCCTTTCGGCGTCAGGCGGTAGTAGCGGGCGCGGCGGTTCTTTTCCGAGGTGCCCCAGAACGACGCGATCCAGCCGCGATCCTCGAGGCGGTGCAGCGCCGGGTAGAGCGACCCGTGCTCGACCTGAAGAACATCTTCTGAACGATGCTCGATGGCATGCGCGACGGTGTGCCCGTGCGCGGGCCCGAGGGCGAGCGTCTTCAACACAAGGACATCGAGCGTGCCCTGCAGCATGTCCCCTTCGATCGGCGGCCGTCCGCGTCTCGGCATGCTCCAGAAGATAATCTTGTGGAGTCGCATTGTCAAAAGACATGAGGAAAAACCGATATACGCTAGGAAACCCGAGGAGGTCGCATGCGATCCAGATTCGCCGTGTTCGTGTTGGCTCTGACCGTGACTCCGCTGCTCGCGCACCAGCTCCCGGTGCAGCCGCCCGGCCAGCCGCCGCCGCAACCGCCGGCCCAGGTTCCGACGCAGCCGACCTGCGGCGGCCGCAGCAGCAATCCACGCACGGCGTGCCAGCCGGATGTCGACCGGATGATGGCGGCGCTCCCCGAGAAGGCTCCCGCGAAACCGCAAAAGCCGCGCAAAGTGCTCGTGCTCGCCCGCGCCGCGGGCTACGTCCATTCGTCCATTCCGCTCGCCGCAAAAACGATCGAGGCGCTGGGCACGAAGACCGGAGCGTGGACCGCGACGACGACGTACGACGCCGCAGATATCAACACGGAAAACCTGCGCCAGTACGATCTCGTCTTCCTGGACAACACGACGGGATGTTTCCTCGACGATCCGAACGATGCGCAGGCCACCGCCTCACGCCGTGCCGCGCTGCTCGCGTTGATTCGTGGCGGCAAAGGCATCGCGGGGATCCACGCGGCCAGCGATTCGTACCACGGCAACCAGTGCGCGTCGCCGATGGCGTCTGCCGGCGATCCGCTGTGGCCGGAGTTCAACAAGATGATCGGTGGCTACTTCAAATTCCACTGGAACAATCCGCAGCTCATCACGGTCAAGATCGACGATCCGAAGAGCCCGCTGACCGCGATGTTTCACGGCGCCGAGTTCGACATCCACGATGAGACGTACGTATTCGCGAACAACTCGTTTTCGCGCGACAACGTCCGCGTGCTGACGAGCGTGAATTACGACAAGATGAGCGATGCCGACAAGGCGAAGGAGCGGGACCCGCGGCCGGATCACGACTACGCCCTGAGCTGGATCCGGCGCGAGGGCAACGGACGGTTGTTCTACGAGGCGCACGGACACGACGAGAGCATCTACGCGAACCGCGCGATGCTCGAGCACCTGCTCGCCGGAATCCAGTACGCCCTGGGGGATCTAAAGGCGGACGATACGCCTATTCCTCGGCCATGAACGGATACTTGTAGTCGCGCGGCGGCGCGAGAGTCTCCTTGACGGTGCGCGCACTCGCCCACCGCACGAGGTTCAGCTTCGAGCCCGCCTTGTCGTTCGTTCCCGAGCCCCGCGCGCCGCCGAAGGGCTGCTGCCCCACCACCGCGCCCGTCGGCTTGTCATTGATGTAGAAGTTCCCCGCCGCATTGCGCAGCGCCGATGCGGCCTGGCGGATTGCGCCGCGATCCCGCGCGAAAACCGCGCCCGTGAGCGCGTACGGCGAGGTCTTGTCGATGATGTCGAGCGTCTCTTCCCACTGGCCGTCGGGATAGACGTACGCGGTCAGCACCGGTCCGAAGATCTCTTCGCACAGCAGGCGGTAGCCCGGATCCTGCGTCTCGATGAGCGTCGGTTCGATGAAGTAGCCCGCGTCTCCCTTCGCACCGCCGCCCTGCAGGACCTTCGCGTTCTTCTTCGCGTCTTCCAGGTACTCGCTGATCTTCGTGAACGCCTTCTTGTCGATCACCGCGCCCATGAAGTTGCGGAAATCGCGGACGTCGCCGACCTTGAACTCTTTCATCATCGCGATCGTGCGATCGCGGACCTCGTTCCACAGCGTCTGCGGGATGTAGACGCGGCTCGCCGCCGAGCACTTCTGACCCTGGTACTCGAAACCGCCGCGCGCCATCGCGACCGCGACTTCCATTGGATCCGCCGACGGATGCGCGACGATGAAGTCCTTGCCGCCCGTCTCGCCGACGAGACGCGGGTACGTCCGGTAGCGCCCCATGTTCTCGCCGACCTTCTTCCACATGCTGTTGAAGACGGCGGTGCTGCCGGTGAAATGAATGCCCGCGAAATCCGGCGAGTCGAGCAGCGCGTTCGTGATCTCGACCGAGTTTCCGGGCAGGAAATTGATCACACCGGGCGGCAGACCCGCGGCCTCGAGCACCTTATAGGTGTAGTAGGCGCTCAGCATCGCCGAGGATGCAGGTTTCCAGATAACCGTGTTGCCAAGCAGCGCCGGCGCCGTCGTGAGGTTGCCGCCAATGGCCGTGAAGTTGAACGGCGACACGGCGTAGATGAAGCCCTCGAGCGCGCGGTACTCCATCTGGTTCCAGACGCCGGGACCGCTGATCGGCTGCTCGTTATAGAGCTCCTGCGCGAAGTACGCGTTGAAGCGCCAGAAGTCGATCATTTCCGAGGCGGCATCGATCTCGGACTGAAACGCCGTCTTCGACTGCCCGAGCATCGTCGCGGCGTTCACCGTCGAACGCCAGGAGGTGGACAGCAATTCCGCGGCGCGCAGCAGCACGGCGGCGCGGTCCTCCCATGGCCATGCGGCCCACTCGCGGCGCGCGGCCGCGGTGGCGGCGATGGCCTGCTGGATCTGCTCGGGACCGGCGAGATGGTAATCGGCGAGCACGTGCGCGTGATCGTGCGGCATCACCGAATGCTCGATTCTGCCGGTGTGGATCTCGCGTCCGCCGATGATCAACGGAATTTCGATCTTCTCGGCCGCCATCGATTTCAAACGCGCCTTCAGCTCCGCGCGCTGTGGCGTGCCGGGGGCGTAGGTGTGGTTGGGCTCGTTGACCGGCTCAGGAACTCGCCGAACGCCGGCGAATGCCGCGTTGAGCGTGACGCCATGCCCGGACGGCGGCGCCATCGCGGTCGAATGTTTTTCGGCTGGGGAGGTCGGAGCGTGTGTGGACATTCAGTGATTGTACTCCGGGCAGCCGGCTTGCATTCCCTGTCCGCATGAGCGATGACAAGGAGTCAGACGGCGGTAAGGGCGTGCCTCCAGGGGCGGAGAAAGTCACAGCGGAGCCGCAGGCGGCGGATCCGCGGCTGATTCCCGGCGGCTCTTTCCGTGCCGCGAGAACGGCGATCGGGATGGATGCGGTCGACCGCGAGGACCTGCCTTCCGGCGGCCGGCCCATTCTGCCGACGGACTACAAGGACACTCCGCGCACTGACGCGGAGCGCCCTCCCCATCCGCCCGAGCCGCCGACGACTACCGGCCACTGAAGTCGGTTGCGGCGAGGACGCCCGCTTCGAGCGCGGCCTGCCCGTGGAAGAACTGTCCTTCGGGCTCGCCCGCAAAGCCGAGCAGCGCCGGGCCGGCGGCCGCCATCGCCGCCTGCATGACGTCGATCAATCCATGCGTTCTGAAACTGATGACACGCCAGACTCCTCGGGATAGTCCGTCATCATTGACGTGCCGAGCACCGCCATCCCGTTTACGAACGCAAACGTCGACGCGGTCGGGTTGCGCCGCCGCATCGCCAGACCCGCGGTGAGAAAGGTCCCCGCCGTCGCGTAGTCGAGCACCGCGTGCGCCCGCGCGTCGATCGCTTTCGGCACGCCCGCGGTCATCCGTTCCAGCTGAGTGTTTTCCATCAACACCTCCGGCCGCGATGTGCAGCAAGACGCTCCCCGGGTGCGTGCGGATATAATCCCGCGCCATGTACTCGAGAGAAGAGGTCAAGGCGCTCACCGACAAGCTCCTGAACATGGCCAAGGCGGACGCCGTCGAAGTGGAGTTCAACGGCGGCGAAAGGTCAGGGACGCGGTGGGCGAATTCAACGATAACCGTCAATCTGGTTCAGCTCGACCAGCAGCTCTCGGTCAACGTGCGGCTCGGCAACAAAGCTGGATCGGCGTCGACGCGCGAGTTCGATGACGCCTCGCTCAAGGGGATGGTGGACGAGGCAACTGAAGCGGCAAAGGCGGCGCGGGACAACCCGAATCTGCCGCCGCTGGTGAAAGGCCGCAGGAGTACATCCGCGTCGACGCCGCGCTTCCGCCCATGGTGAACTTCGGCCCCGGCGAACGCGCGGAAATGGTCCGCAAGAGCGTGGCCGTCTGCCGCATCAAGAAGATGATGGTCGGCGCAGCGTATGCGTAGTCTGCAGTTCGCAGTCTGCAGTTCGCAGACCGTTTACTGGCAACTGGCGACTGCCGACTGACGCCGCCCGTGTCATTCAAGCGGGCGCTCGGGCCGTTCGACGCCACGATGGTGGTGATCGGAGGGATCATCGGCGCGGGCATCTTCGTCACTCCTTACATCGTCGCGCAGCGGCTCGACACGCCGCTGCTCGTGCTTGGCGCGTGGGTTGCCGGCGGCGCGATCGCGCTGGCCGGCGCGTTTTCGTACGCGGAGCTCGGCGCGGTCTTTCCGAAGGCGGGCGGCCAGTACGTCTATCTGCGCGACGGGCTGCACCCGCTCGCTGGTTTTCTCTACGGCTGGGCGCTGCTGCTGGTCATCGAGAGCGGCGCGATCGCGGCCGTTGCAATCACGTTCGCCACTTACGCGCTGCATCTCGTCGGCGCGCCGGACGCGGCGCGCGTGCCGCTTGCGATCTCCGCAATCGCCATTTTGTCGGTCGTGAATTATCTCGGCGTGAAGCCCGGCAGCCGCGTGCTCAACGTGCTGGTGGTGCTGAAAGTGGTGGCGCTGGCAGTGCTGATCGGCGCTGCTGTCTTTGCCGGAACGCACGCCGGCTGGTGGAGTGAAACGCGCACCGTCGTGGCCGCGCCCGCCGCAACGATCGTCGCGTTCGGCGCCGCCATGGTGCCGATCCTCTTCACCTACGGCGGCTGGCAGAACGCCAACTACATCGGCGAGGAAATCGAGAACCCGAAACGCAATCTGCCGCTGTCGCTGCTCGCGGGAACGCTCGCCGTGGTCGTTATCTACGTCACCGTCAACATCGTCTTCCTGCGCGCGATGGGACTCAATGGGCTCGCGGCGACGTCGGCCCCAGCGGCGGATGCCGCGCGGCGGATGTTCGGCGCCGCCGGCGACATCTTCATCAGCAGCGCGATCGCCATCTCGACGTTTGGTTTCCTGGATCTCGCGATCCTCGCGCCGACGCGCGTGTACTACGCGATGGCCGCGGATCGCCTCTTCGTCCCCGCGCTTGCCCGTCTGCACCCGCGGTTCGGCACGCCGGGACTCGCGATCATCGTGCAATCCGTGTGGTCGTGCATCCTCGCGCTGACAGGATCGTACGAACAGCTCGCGAACTACGTCGTCTTTGCCGACTGGATCTTCTTCGGGCTGACCGTTCTCACCGTCCTCACGTTCCGCCGCTCGCTGCCGCTGTCCAAACGCTCCGCCGACACCTTCCGCGCGCCCGGCTATCCGATCGTGCAGGTCACGTTCGTCATCATCGCCGCCGCCGTCGTCGCCAGCGTCATCGGCGCCGCGCCCGGCGCGGCCGCCAAGGGTGCACTTCTCATCGCGTTGGGCATCCCGGTCTACTTCTGGTACGCACGTTCGAAGGCGTGAACGCGGCGAAGACGTTAAATCCGGAGCTGACTCTTGTCCACGGAGGGCACGGAGTCCACGGAGGTAGAGGGCCGCGGTCAGGCACCGTCACGCACCGCGCTTCGCGCGGCTGGACGGGCCGAGAGATCCCAGCTACGAGCGCCACGTGCGATGGTCACGGCGTTCGTATCTGGGATCTCTCGCCCGTCCTGTCGCCGGCCGGAGGACGGCGCGCGACGGCGCCCGACCGCGGCCAGCTTAATCAGTTGTTTCGCCGCATGACACGCTCGTGACGCGGCTGAAATGTTCTGTGCGTCTCTGTGACCTTTGTGACTCTGTGTTGATCGTGATAGCTGCCGCGGTACACTCAACCGCATGTCAACGATGCGTTATCACGCGCCGTACATGGAGTGGGCGAAGACGCGACCGGTCCCCGAGATCGATCTCGCCGGCAGCAACATCCTCGCGTGCTCGCTCGAGGACCTTCCCGGCGCTCGTGAAGCGTTGTCGTTGTCCGGAGCGAATGACAACGGATATCGACCGTTGGCGGAAGCGATCGGGGCGCGCTATCAGGTCGATCCCGATCGCGTGACGACGGCCAGTGGAACGTCGGGAGCGAACTTCCTCGTGTTCGCAGCGCTGCTCGAGCCGGGGGACGATGTGCTCGTCGAGCGGCCCGGTTACGATCCACTGCTTGGTGCGGCGCGGATGTTCGGCGCGCGGACGGTGCGGTTCGAGCGCACGTTCGAGAACGGTTTTGCGCTGGATCCGGATCGCGTGCGCGCCGCGCTGACGCCGCGCACGAAGGTTATCGTGATCACGACACCGCACAACCCCACCGGTGTGTCCGCAGAGCCGGCGGCACTCGACGAGATCGGCCGGATCGCCGAGCGTACCGGCGCGCACGTGCTCGTGGACGAAGTGTACAAGGACGTTACCGCCGACGTATCGCCGGCCGCGGCGGCGCGAGGTGACGTGTTCATCACGACCAGCAGCCTCACGAAATCATACGGTCTCTCGTCGCTTCGCGCAGGCTGGGCGATCGCGTCACCCACGATCACATACCGCATCCGTCGAGCACGCGATGTGGTCGACGGAACCGGATCGATCGTGGCCGAGCGGCTCGCGGTGCTGGCGTTCCAGCAGCTCGACGTGCTTTACGCTCGCGCCCGCGCGATCGTCGCGCGCAACAAGGGGCTTGCGGATGCGTTCCTCGCCGCGCATCCGCAGCTCGAGTGGGTGCCCTCCTCCGGGACGATCGTGTTCCCGCGGATTCGCGGCGTCGCGGACGCGGCGCCGTTCGTGGATCGCGTCATGCGGGAGCAGCATACCGCGCTCGGTCCCGGCGGGTTCTTCGAAGCGCCGGCTCACTTCCGCCTGGGTTACGGCGGCGAGACAGAGAAAGTCCGCGAAGGCCTTGCCCGCGTCAGCGCGGTACTGCAGAAATAACGCGCGTCTCTCCGAAGTCGAGCGTACAAAACGCGTCGGCAGTCACGCCGCGCTCAACACGCGCGCGATCGAGCGCGCGAAGCGGCTCGTCTATCGCTTCGTCGGTGAGCTGGAACGTGCCGAAATGCATGCCGATGCTCGTGCGCGCGCGCAGGTCGAGGTGCGCCCGCACCGCTTCGTCTGGATTCATGTGCGCCGCCGTCATGAACCAGCGTGGTTCGTACGCGCCGATGGGGAGCAGCGCGACGTCGATCGCCGGACAGCGTTCGCCGATCTCGGCGAACTGCGGCGAGTAGCCGGAATCGCCGGCGAAGTAGATCGTGACGCCGTCCACGCGGATGACGAATCCGCACCAAAGCGTTTCGTTGCGATCCCAGGGCGTGCGCGCCGAGAAGTGCTGCGCCGGCATGCACGTGATCTCGGCGTTGCCGATCGTAGCGCTTTGCCACCAGTCCAGTTCATGATTCTTCCGGCTGAAGCCGGAAGCTACACGTTCGCGCGGGGCGTGGCTTCCGCGCGACGGTGCCTGTTCCGCGGCTTCGTAGCTTCCGCCTTCAGGCGGAAGGTAGCGCCCGACGCCGAGCGGGACGACGAACGACGCGCGGCGAAACAGACGCAGCGACGACGGCTGCAGGTGGTCGTAGTGGGTGTGACTGACGAGGATCATGTCGACCGGCGGCAGCGCCGATGGAGCGATCGCAGGCGGACGAACGCGCCGCGGGCCGAGCCGGCCGAACGGGCCGGCGTGGGACGTGAAGACCGGATCGGTAAGGAACACCGACGTCGCGGTACGAAGCAGGAACGTCGCGTGCCCGATGAACGTGATCGCAACCTGCCCTGGCGCGACGGACGCCGGCGGCGCGTCGTGCGGCGACAGCGCTACGTCAGCCGGCCACGCACTCGGCTCGCGGGTGCGCATCCACCGGAATACCTCCGCCAGCGACCGATCCGCCTTTCGATAAGGATTGAAGAACCGCTGACCATCCCAGTGATCTGACTTCAGATAGCGCACAGAACCTCGAGAACGTTCAGAACCCCAGAACGGTGAGAACCCGACTAAGTGTCCCGTTCCAGTGGATCGTGGCATAAATCCCGGGCGCGGCGCCCGGATCGCACGGCGCGACGAGCGAGGATACCGGGCGTATCTGAGCGAGGAGTAACGTCCCGAGGCGGGATGCCCCGCCCGGGAGTTATATCGCGAACCACTGGGACGGGACACTACAATACCCCCGGTGTTCCCCGTCACCCGCACCTCGGTCATCGCCGATCTCGGTAGCGTCGATCCGGAGGCGCGCGCCGCGGCGTATGAAGCGCTCGCGCGCAGCTACTGGCAGCCGGTCTACGCGTACGTGCGGCTGCGCCGGCGGCGCAGTCCCGAAGACGCGCAGGACCTGACCCAGGAATTCTTCACGCGCGCGTTCGAACGCGAATACCTGGAACGCTACGACCCGTCGAAGGCGCGCTTCCGCACGTTCGTCCGCACGTGCCTTGACGGCTTCCTCGCGAATGCGGACAAGTCCGCGGCGCGCCTGAAGCGCGGCGGCGGGTTCGCCATTGACGCGGTGGACTTCGCGCGCTTCGACGAGGACCTCGCGGCGCACGCGCGCAGCGACGATCCGGATCCGGAGCGCTGGTTTCACCGTGAGTGGGTGCGCGCGCTGTTCTCCGACGCGCTCGACCGGCTGCGCGTCCACTGCGGCGCTCGTGGCCACGCGCGGGCGTTCACGCTCTTCACGCGCTACGACATCGAACCGGAATCGAGCGCCGCGCGCCCAACGTACGCGACACTCGCTCGCGAGTCGGGCATCGCGGTGACGGACGTGACCAACGAGCTCGCCTGGGCGCGCCGCGCCTTTCGCGAAATCGTCCTCGAACGGCTGCGCACCGTCTGCGCGAGCGACGCGGAGTTCCGCACCGAAGCGCGCGACCTCCTCGGCATCAATCCGCCATGACCTGGGTCAGCGACGACGCAATCGCGAGGCTCAGGGTGCTCGAGGATCGGCCGGACTTCAGCGCGACGCGCTACGAGATTGGCGAGGAGATCGGGCGCGGCGGCATGGGTATCGTGTTTCGCGGACGCGATCGCGAGCTCGATCGGGACGTGGCGATCAAAGTCACCACCCTCTCGACAGCGGCCGACGCGGAACGGCTCCGCGCGGAGGCGCGGACGCTTGCGCGGCTCGAACATCCGGGAATCGTCGCGGTTCATGACGTCGGCCGGCTGCCGGACGGACGCGTATTTACCGTCATGATGCTGGCACGTGGCGAGCGTCTCGACGCGCGCGCCGCGACGCTTTCTCTTACCGACCGCCTGCGCCTCTTCGATCGCATCTGCGACACCGTCGCGTTCGCGCACGCGCACGGCATCATTCACGGCGATCTGACGCCCGCGAATATCATCGCCGGCGCTCACGGCCAGGTGCTCGTGCTCGACTGGGGCCTCGCCCGCGCGGAATCTGACTCCGGACAGCGCGCAGGTGTCCCTGCCCAACACACACAGCGGTCCCTGCCCGACACACACAGCGGTCCCTTGCCCGACACGCGAAGCGGACTCTGCCCGAGACGCGAAGGGATCCATGCGTGTGGCACCGACGGCTACATGGCACCGGAGGCAAGTACGCAGAACGTGGACGCCCGGGCGGACGTGTACGCGCTGGGCGCGATTCTGCGGGACTTTCTGCCAAGCCCGAGTACGCGTTTTCTGCGCCCGCTCGAATCCGTGGTCCGGCGCGCGAGGGAGTCTGACCCCGGCAAGCGCTACGCGACGGCCGCAGACCTCACCGCGGATGTGCGGAGGTTCACGGATGGTGCGGCCGTGACGGCGCACCCGGAGTCGGTCGGCGAGCGGGCGGTCCGGCTGGCACGAACCTATCGGACACCGATCGCGCTCGTCCTGGCGTATCTCGCCATGCGCGGGCTGCTCCTGTTCTGGTCCGGTTAAAGACGCGGCGGCAGACGAGTAATAGACGTGTTGAAGGAGGACTCGTGAGCAAAATCGTGCTCGGCCTGGTGCTTGGGGGCGTTCTCGGAATCCTCGACGGCTTGTCGGCGCTGGTTTCCGCGCCGAACGACCCCGCGGTGAAGGCGGGGATCGTCGGCATCGTGATCGGCTCGACGGTGAAAGGCATTCTGACCGGTGCGCTGATCGGGTGGTACGCGAAGCGGGCGCGATCGCTGGCGTCCGCGATCCTGTTCGGCCTCGGGATTGGACTCGCGCTGGCCTTCGGCGTGTCGCTCGCGCAGAAGCTGTCGGGACAGAACGCGTACTACTGGCAGATTATGCTGCCTGGCGGCATCCTCGGCATCATCGTCGGCTACGCGACGTTCAGATCGCCAGCTTCAGCGCCAGCGTCAGCAGCGCAATCCCGCTGATCGCCTCGAGCGCGCGGCGTGGACGCGTCCGCGCCAGCGTTTCCGACAGCGCGCCGCCGGCGGCCGCCCAGGTGAGATGCCACGCGATCGCCAGCGACACGTGGATGGCCGTCAGCGTCAGCGCGCTGCGCGCGAACGGCGCGCCGCGCGGGATGAACTGCGGAATGATCAAGAGATAGAACGTCGCCAGCGACGGGTTCAGGACGTTGGTCACGAATCCTTCGCGCATGCTTCGTCCGAGCGGCGGCGGCAGCATCGCTGGCTGCGGGGACGGATAGACCCGCGTGTACGTCGACGCGCGCTGCAACGACCGGAGACCCAGCCAGACGAGGTAGACGGTCCCGCCGATGCGCAGCGCCACCCACACGAGCGGCCACCGCTGCAGCGCCGCCGACATGCCAAACGCCGTCAGCAGCCCGTAACAAATCGATCCCGTATTCGTGCCGACGGCGGTTGCGGCCCCCGCCCGAGTGCCTCCGGCGAGGCTGTTCCGCAGCACGACCGCGGTTGACGCGCCTGGCGTGGCGACGAGGGGAACGGTGACAGCCGTAAACGCCCAGACGTTGAGAGGCACCGCGCGATCATACCCAGTCAATCTCCAGTTGGGCGCGCTGGGCTGGGCTGCTTGACAGCGGGTTGGGATTTGACCTACGCTGTGCAAGTTCGCGCGTACCGCGGACATTTATCCAGAGTGGCAGAGGGAACAGGCCCGACGAAGCCACAGCAACCCGGCCCTAGTGCCAAGGTGCTAATTCCTGCCCGATAAACGGGAAAGATGAAACCTCGGCCCATCCCCCCGGGATAGGCCCGAAGCTCTCATCGCATAACAGAAGGGTCGCACGTTGATACCTGTGTATCACGTGGTCCCGTTGGAGCGTTTCGTCGTGACTACGACCGTGCTCGATCTGGCGGCCGGCACTTCTGTGCTCGGCAGCGAAGACATCCCCGGATGTCATCCCGCCACCTGCCGCATCGGCCTTCTGGGCCTCGGCAACGTGGGCTCCGCCTTCGCGCGCCTGGCGCGCGAGGCCTCTTCGTCGCTCGCCAGCCGGGGATTCACTCCCGTCGTCGCGACCGCTCTCGTCCGCTCGGTGACGCGCGAGCGTTCCGCGCAGCTGTCCGCGCAGATTACCGACGATCACGAGACGTTCTTTGCGGAACCGGTCGACGTCATCGTCGAAGCGCTGGGCGGCGTCGAGCCGGCGTATACGCTCGTGCGGCGCGCGCTCGATCGCGGCATTCCCGTCGTGACGGCGAACAAGTCGCTGATCGCCGCGCACGGCGACGAGCTCGCGCGGCTGGCGCGCAGACGCGGCACGGCGCTCCGCTATGAGGCGGCGTGTATCGCGGGCGTGCCCTTCCTCGGCACGTTCGAGCGCCGCTCGCTGGTCGCGCGCGCGTCGGGTGTGACGGCAATCCTGAACGGCACGTCCAACTACATCCTGACCACGATGACGCGCGGTGGCAGCTTCGAGGCGGCGCTTGCCGACGCGCAGCGCCTTGGCTACGCCGAACCCGATCCCTCGATGGACGTCAGCGGCGCGGACGCCGCCGAAAAGCTCACGATTCTCATCCGCCTGTTCGGCCGCCTGCTCGTCGATCCCGCTGCGATTCCGCTGGACGGCCTCGCCAGCGTCGAGGCTGACGACATCGCGGCCGCAGCGGCATTCGACGGCGCGATTCGCCCCGTTTCGCGCGCAGCCTGGGACGGCACGGCGATCCGGGCGCACGTCGGGCCGGCATTTCTCACCGGCACCCACGCGCTCGCGCGCGTCGCCGGCGTGACCAACGGTGTCGTCATCGACGCCGAGCGCGGTGCGCAGTGCTACATCGGTCCGGGGGCCGGACCCGACGTCACCGCGGCCACGCTGCTGGACGATGTTTCGGAGATCGTCACCGAGCGGCGCGTGCGGACGCCGCCGTCCGATGCCGTGAGTGCCGCAACTGCCGTCACGCGTCCTGACTCCGCGTGGTTCCTGCGGCTGACGGGCACTGCGCGTCCATCGGACATCGCGGACCTGCTCGGCTCCTATGGCATCTGGTGCACGCGGCTCGAGCGTCGCGGCGACCGCGTCTACGCGCTCACGTGCCACGCCGGCCAGGCGCGCATCCACACGGCGCTCGACGCCGTACAGGCGGCCACCGGCGCAGCGGCTGCGGCGTTCCCCGCGCTCGCGGAGGAGGCCCAGTCGTGATCAAGGTTCTCAAACTCGGTGGCTCGGTTCTTCGCGACGAGGCGTCGTATGCGGCGGCCGCGCGTTTCCTCCACGATCGCCTCGCGGCGCATCCGGACCAACGTCTGGTCGTGATCGTCTCGGCGCAGTACGGGGGCACGGACGCGTTGCTCGCCGAAGCGCAGGCAGTCATCGACGAGCCGTCCCAAGACGTTTTGGATCTGCTCTGGTCGACCGGCGAACTCCGGTCGGTCGCCTTGCTCGCGCTCCACCTGCAGCGCATCGGCACGCACGCCGTGCCGTTCAACGTGCACCAGACGGGACTCGTTGCCGATCGCGCGACGGGCACGACGGTGCGTCCGCTTCGCCTGCTCGCCGCGCTCGGCTCCGCACGCATCGTCATCGTTCCCGGCTTCCTCGGCGTCAGCGCCGGCGGCACCATCACGTCGCTCGGCCGCGGCGGCTCGGATCTCACCGCGGTGCTGCTCGCCGCGTCGATCCGCGCGGAAGCCTGCGAGTTGATCAAGGACGTCCCCGGGTACTTCACCGCGGATCCGCATCGCGACGCGCACGCGCGGCAGATCCACCATCTTTCGTTCGACGAGGCGCTCGCCATGGCCGATGCCGGCTGCGATCTCGTCCAGCGCGCCGCGCTCGTCGCCGCCGCGAACGCGTCGCTTCCGTTGGTCATTCGCAGCATGGACGCTGCGGCCCCCGTTACACACTTAAGGAGCCAGCATCATGGAGTTCGCCACCAAGACGATTCACGCCGGGCAGCCGTCGGAGCCTGAAACGGGGTCGCTGATCGCGCCGATTTTCCAGACGTCCACCTACGAACAGGACGAGCCGGGCGTCAACCGCGGTTTCGACTACTCGCGCACGAACAACCCGACGCGCGCGCGGCTCGAAACGGTGCTCGCGGAGCTCGAGAACGTCCCCTATTGCGCGACGTTCGGATCGGGCCTTGCCGCCGAGAACGCCGTGCTGCAGGGCTACCTCAAGCCGGGCGACGAAATCATCATCCCGCTGGACGTGTACGGCGGCACCTATCGCATTCTGAACCGTGTGTTCCAGCCGGTCGGCTGCGTGATCAAGCAGATCGACTTGAGCGCGCCGGCCGCGCTCGACGCCGCGCTGACGCCCAAGACGAAACTGGTGTGGATCGAGTCGCCGACCAATCCGCGGCTGCTCGTGTACGACATCGCCGAGATCTCGCGCGCGACGCACGCGGCCGGGGCGCTGCTCGTCGTGGACAACACGTTCGCGACGCCGCTGTTCCAGCAGCCCTTCACGCTCGGCGCCGACATCGTCGTGCACAGCGTGACGAAGTACCTGGCGGGACACTCGGACGTGATCCAGGGAGCGGTCCTCGCGCGCGACGCGTCCGTGTTCGAACCGATCAAGTTCCTGCAGAATGCGACGGGCGCGGTGCCGTCGCCGTTCGACTGTTGGCTCACGCTGCGCGGCCTCAAGACCCTCGAGCTGCGGATGCAGCGTCACGCCGACAATGCCGAAGCCATCGCGAAAGCCCTCAACGGACATGCCCTCGTCAAGCGCGTCTACTTCCCCGGGCTCCCCGAACATCCGGGACACGACATCGCCAGACGGCAGATGACGGGCTTCGGCGGCATGGTCTCATTCGAATTGAACGGGACGGTGGACGAAGTGGTGTCGTTCGTCTCTTCGCGCCGCTTCTTCGCGCTCGGCGAGAGCCTCGGCGGCGTGAAGGCGCTTGTTTGCCACCCGGCGCGGATGACGCATGCGTCGATTCCTGCAGAGGAGCGCGCGAAGCTCGGACTGTCCGACACGCTCATCCGGCTCTCGACGGGCTGCGAGCATCCGCGCGATCTCGTCGCCGATCTTCTCGACGGCCTCACCGCCATCAAGCAGGCGCGCGCACTGGCCGTCACTCCTGATACCGTAGAAGTGTAATGAGCGCAGAGCGGCTTTCGCCGTCAGGCGGCAAGATCAACGTGGGCGTGCTCGGCGCGACGGGAGTCGTCGGCCAGCATTTCGTGTCGCTGCTCGAAAACCATCCGTGGTTCAACCTGACGTGGCTGGCGGCGAGCGAGCGTTCGGCGGGTAAGCGCTACGGTGATCTGCCGTGGAGGCTCGCGCGGCGGCTGCCCGCAGCGGCGGCGGACCTGCCCATTGACGCTCTCGACGCGATCGATCGCGCGCCGTCACTGCTCTTCTCGGGACTGGACGCGTCGGTCGCGGGGGACGCGGAGATTGCGTGCGCGCGGAGCGGACGGCTCGTCGTGAGCAATGCCCGCAACCATCGCATGGATCCGCTCGTCCCGCTTCTCATTCCCGAGGTGAATCCCGATCACGTCGCGCTGCTCGAACGCCAGCGCGCCGAACGCGGATGGACCGGCGGAATCGTCACGAATCCGAACTGCTCGACGGTCGTCGTCGCCATGGTTCTCGGCGCGCTCCGGCAGTTCCGTCCCGGACGCGTCATGGTCACCACGCTGCAGGCGCTGTCTGGCGCCGGCTACCCGGGCGTCGCGTCGCTCGATGCGCTCGGCAACGTGATCCCGTACATCGGCGGCGGTGAAGAAGAGAAGATCGAGACGGAAACGTTGAAGATCCTCGGAACGCTCGAAGCGGCGCAGGTCCGCAACGCGCCGTTTACCATCAGTGCGCAGACGACGCGCGTTCCGGTGCAGGACGGGCACACCGTGGTGATGTCGATCGAGCTGGGGACCGCGCCCAGTCTGGAAGAACTTACCTCCGCGCTGGATGGATTCACTGCGGAACCACAACAGCGCAAGCTGCCGACGGCTCCCGCCACTCCCATCATCCTGCACACCGCGCAGGACCGTCCGCAACCGCGTCTCGACGTGCATGAGGGGGGCGGCATGCCCGTGCACGTGGGGCGCGTTCGTCGCTGCCCGATCCTCGGTTACAAACTTGTCGCCATGGGGCACAACGTGGTGCGAGGCGCCGCGGGAGCCGCGCTGCTGAACGCAGAGCTGCTCGTCGCGAGGGGAATAGGTCTTGCGGTATCCCCGTCGGGGAGTGACGCGTATGCCACGGCAGAGGTCAGGGGGGCGTAATAGAGATCTGACGGTGAACGTGATCGGCGGCATCGCGGGCGGACTGCTCGCGTGCTTCGCGATGGAACGCTTTCAGCGCGCGCTGCCCCGTGTTTCCCGCGACATCGGCGGCGTACCCGGCGCTGGCGGCCAGCGATACCGGCGGCCGCAATCCGAACCCGCAACTTTCAGCGCCGTCGACGTGCTCGCGGAAGCGGCCACGGGCCGTCCCCTTTCAGGCGAATACAAAGCGGCTGCAGCTTCCGCGATTCATTACGCGTTCGGTGGCGCCCTTGGAGCGATCTACGGGGCCGCTGCAGTGCGCACGCCTGACATCACCGCGTGGGGCGGCGTGCCGTTCGGCGCGACGGTGTGGATCGTCGCGGATGAATTAGGGATGCCGATGGCAGGTCTCGCGATGGCGCCCACGGAGTATCCGCTCAAGGATCATGCGACGACCTTGGCGAGCCACCTCATTTTCGGCGCGATGACGGAAGCCGTGCGGCGAGCGGTCGCTACGAGCCTGCGGCGCTGAAGCCGATTCGGAAGCCGAAGCCCTCACGCCCGTGCGCGAGATCCGCGCGGAACAGGCTCGACGTCTTCGAGTGAGCGCGTATTCCGATTCCGAATGAATGCGCGACGTCGCGCAGGCCGAGATTTTCGATCTCCGCACCGACCTTACCCGCTTCGTAAACGCCGGCGACGTCCGCCATCTTGCGCACGGCCCACCGGTATTCCCCCTTCAGCAGCAGCGCGTCGCGATCGCGGAATCGATAGGACGGGAAGGCGCGAAGCATCTCGCCGCCGCCGAGCGTCGGCATCAGGAAGAACGGCACAGACCGATCCCCTTCGGCGAACGAGAGCCACGTGCGCGCCGAGAGGTCGATGACGCCGCGGCCGCCGTGGGTCGGCACGAGCTGCTGCAGCGTGCCCTCCAGCCGGCGGAAGGAATCCTGGTTGTTGTGCGTGTCGTTGTAATGATGGATGACGATTTCCGCGAAATGTCCGCTGCGGCTGTAATCGGGTGACAACCGCGTGTCGTAGGCGGCCGACGCGAACGTGCGCGCGAACCACGGGTGCGTCCCGAGCCCGGGCATGGGGGGAACATCGGGCAGCGCGCCGCTGCCCTCCTTTGTTTCGATGTGTCCGCCGTTGGTCGAGTAGCGCTCGATGCCGATGCCGGCGGCGAGGCGAAGAGCGCCGGCGGGGTTCAGCACGATCCGGCTGCTGCCTTCCGTTTTGCGCTCGCCGAAATCCGCGCGTGCGTTCGGTGACAACGGGCCGAGCTGGTACAACGAAAGCTCTGGCGCGTTCAGCCACCGCAGCCGGCTGATCACGATCCCGCGATCGGACCAGAACTTCCGCGAGTCGTAACGCGCCTGCAGCAGCTTGAACTTCTTGATCGAGTACACGCCTTTCAGCTGCAGGAAGCTTCCATCGGAAAATTTTTCGCTGAGCGCCGGTCCGAGCGCAATGCCCGAACCCTGCTTGACGCCGCCGAACACAACGGCGAAATGCTCGGTCAAATGAAGACCGCCGGCCTGGTCCGGCTCTTGGAGGCGTTCCTTGAGCGTGGGGTTCGGCTTCTCGGTCGAGGCCGAGGTGGTCTGCGCGGATGCCGTGGCGGCGGCGCATGTGATGAGGAGCATCGTGAATACGATTCTCACGGCAGCCATACTACCCGCCAATGGCGTCCGTGGGAAGATACAGCCGGTGGGTTCCTTACGTGCCGTGATCCTGCGTGGGGGGGCCGCGAGCTGCGCGGCGCTGATAGCGCTGGCCGTATCGCAGGCGCCGCTCGGATCACCGCTGTTCTTCGTTCTCACCGCGGTCCCCTGTGTTGTATACGCGCTGCTCTGGTTGCAGTTGGTCCCTGAGTCTTCGGGCCCTGGAGCCTCGGACCCTGGAACTCCGCTGCCGCGGTTGTTGCTGATCGCACTGCTCTTCGCCGTCGCGTTCAGGATTCCCCCCGCCGTTGCGCCCGTGGGCGCCGATAACGACATGGTCCGATACATGTACGACGGCCGGCTGCAGCGCCTGGGGTTCAATCCATTCGAGGTCGTGCCGGCCGATCCATCGCTCGCCTGGACGCACACCGACCAGACCCGCCGCATGCCCAGCATCCGCGCGCGCACGCCATACCCGGCCGCGGCGCAGCTGTTCTTCCGCCTCGTCGTGACGATCCGCGAGACGTCGCGCGCAATGAAATGGGCGCTGGTCGCGTGCGATCTGCTGACGATGTGGGTGCTGGTGATGTGGCTGCGGCAGACCGGCCGGTCGCCATGGCTCGCGCTGCTCTACGCATGGAATCCGCTCGTCATCCTCGAGGTCGCGCACAGCGGCCACATCGACGCGCTGGGAGCGTTATGGATCGCCGTCTCAGCATGGATGCTGAGCACGGGCCGGGGTATGCGCGCGGCGATCGCATTCGTGCTCGCGGTCGCGACCAAGCTGCTGCCGATCGTGCTCGTGCCTCTTTACTGGCGACGCATCCGCTTCCGCGATGGCCTCGTCGCCGCAATCGCTCTCGCCGCGCTTTACTTTCCATTCCGATCCGCGGGCATGCTGCCACTCGGCGCCGTCCCGAACGTCGTCGCATTCATTCGGTTCAACGGCCCGCTGTTCAAATGGCTGGCCGCGATGTTTTCCTCCCAGGGCGCCGCGGGCGCTGCGGTCCTCGGAGGTCTCGCGGTCGCGACATGGATGCGATTCAGACGCGATGCCGGGGATCCCGCGGCGTGGGCATGGCCGATGGCCGTTTCACTTGCCGCCGCGCCGGTCATCTATCCGTGGTACCTGCTCTACTTCACTCCATTCCTCTTCACGCGCGCGACGCTGCCGCTCGTCGTCTGGACGTACTCCGCGCTTCCCGTCTACATCGTGTGGCATCTCTCGCGTCATGGCCACCGCTGGTTCGTGCCGGTCCCTATCATGTTGGTGGAGTTTGGCGTTGTGCTGATGGTGCTAATAGTGCCGAAGGTGCTAAAGGGTGCTGGTGCCAAAAGTGCCAAAGGTGCTAAAGGTGCGGAAAGTGCCGCATGATCGCTTCCACCTCCTTCGGGCTCTTCTGCGACGCAGGCTCCTTCTATATCGATCCGTGGCAGCCGGTCGAGCGCGCCGTCGTCACGCACGCGCATAGCGATCACGCGAGCCCTGGATCGAAGGCATATCTGTGCGCCGCGCCGGGCGAGCGGGTGATGCGCCGGCGGCTGCCGGACGCACGGATCGAGACGCTTCCCTACGGCGAGTCGATCGCGATCGGCGACACGCGCGTGTCATTTCATCCCGCGGGGCACATCCTCGGCTCGTCGCAGATCCGCGTCGAACATCGCGGTGAGGTGTGGGTGGTTTCCGGGGACTACAAGTGCCAGGCGGATCCAACGTGCGCGCCATTCGAAACGGTCAGGTGTCATACGTTCATTACCGAGGCGACGTTTGCGCTCCCGATCTACACGTGGGATCCCACGGACGTCGTGGTAGACGAGATCGTCGAGTGGTGGCGCGCGAACCGCGAGCAGGAGCGCCCGTCGGTGATCTTCTGTTACGTGCTCGGCAAGGCGCAGCGCGTTCTCGCCGAACTGCGCGAGCGCGCCGACGCTCCGATTCACCTCCACGGGGCAATGTCTGCGCTGACCGACGCGTATCGCGATTCCAGCATCCCGATGGCTGCCGCGGAGCGGATCGGCGAGTCCATGCGTGGAAAAGCGCTGGCGCGTTCGCTCGTTCTCGCACCGCTGTCCGCGCGCGGCACGCCGTGGATGCGACGCCTGCCGAACGCATCCGTCGCATTCGCATCGGGCCTGATGCGCGTGCGTGGCGTGCGGCGGCAGCGCGCGTTCGATCGCGGATTCGTGCTGTCCGATCACGCGGACTGGTCCGCGCTCCTCTCCACGATTGACGGCACAGGCGCGACGCGGGTGCTCGTCACGCACGGCTGGTCCGAGGCGCTCGCGCGCTACCTGCGCGAGACGCGCGGGCTCGAGACCGGCACGATCCGCACGGCATTCGAGGGAGAGGCTGGAGAACTGACGGAATCCGCGGAGGCGGAAACCGCGACGAGCGAGGAGCCGTGAGAAGATTCTCCGCCCTCTACGAGGCGCTCGATCGCACCACGTCCACGAACGCCAAGGTCGCGGCGCTGGTCGAATACTTCCGCGACGCGCCGCCGGCCGATGCGGCGTGGGCGACGTTCTTTTTGACCGGTCGACGGCTGAAGCGCGTCGTGCCCTCGGCGGGATTGCGTGATTGGTCGCAGGAAGTCACGGGATTACCGGAGTGGCTCCTGCGCGAGTGTTATTCGGCGGCTGGAGATTTCGGGGAGCTCGTCGCACTGGCGCTGGATACTGTGCCGCCCGGCGCGCCGGAACCCGAACGATCCCTCGCGTCGTGGGTTGAAGATCGCCTGCTTCCGCTGCAGAAGGCCGACCTCGCAACGCAGCGATCGATGGTCGTGCAGTGGTGGCTCGGACTCGCTCGCGCCGAGCGGTTCCTCGTCAACAAGCTGCTGACCGGCGAGTTCCGCGTCGGCGTGTCGCACACGCTCGTCGTCCGCGCGCTGGCAACGGCGGCCGGCAGCGAGCCGACGACGATCGCGGCGCGACTGATGGGGGACTGGACGCCGTCGGCAGAATGGTTCGCATCGATCGTCGCGCCCAGGGCGGAAGCCGTCGCCGATCCGTCGCAGCCCTATCCGTTCTACCTCGCGTCGCCGCTCGAAGATCCGCCTGAAACGCTTGGAAATCGCGCCGACTGGCTGGTCGAATGGAAGTGGGACGGCATCCGCGCGCAGTTGATTCGACGAGGCGGACAGACGTGGCTGTGGTCGCGCGGCGAGGAGTTGATCACCCATCGCTTTCCTGAAATCGCCGCGGCGGCAACGCACCTGCCGGAGGGCACCGTGCTCGACGGCGAGGTGCTGGCGTTCCGCGACGGCCGTCCGATGCCGTTCTCCGCCCTGCAGCAGCGCATCGGGCGACGGCGGCAGGTCGCGCAGGTGATGCGCTCGGTGCCTGTCGTCTTCATCGCCTACGACCTGCTCGAGCGGGATGGTGTCGATGTGCGCGGCGAGCCCCTGACCAACCGGCGTTGGGCGCTGGCCGAACGCCTGGCGAGTGAATCCGTGCTGCGGTTGTCGGAAGAAGTAACGGGGAGCTGGGACGAGCTCGCGGCGCTTCGTCTCGAATCACGCGACCGAGGCGTGGAAGGCTTCATCCTCAAGCGGCGCGACTCCACCTATGGCGTCGGACGCCGCAAAGGCGCGTGGTGGAAGTGGAAGATCGATCCGCTCACCGTGGACGCCGTGCTGATCTACGCCCAGCCGGGGAACGGCCGCCGCGCGAGCCTGCTGACCGATTACACCTTCGGCGTCTGGCACGAAGGGCAGCTGGTGCCGATCGCGAAAGCCTACTCGGGTCTGTCGAACGCCGAGATCGAGGAGCTCGACAAGTGGATCCGCCGCCACACGATCGAGCGCCATGGGCCGGTTCGCGCCGTGCACCCGGTCCAGGTGTTCGAGCTCGGATTCGAAGCGATCGCGCCGTCATCCCGCCACAAGAGCGGCATCGCGGTGCGCTTTCCGCGGATGCTGCGCTGGCGCACCGATAAACCGGCATCCGAGGCAGACGCGCTGGAAACGTTGCGTCGGCTGATCAAATAACCCCATCTGGGGTTAGCACGCTTCTTGCGGTGTCCTTTGGCGGAGATGCGAGATGCGGAAGCCAGCGGGACAATCGGCGCGAACGATCACCCTGTGGGTGATGGCGTTCACACTTGTCTCCGGCTCAGCCGTTCCTGCCACGGGTTCAATGGCGTTTTCGAACCCTGTCTCAAATCTTTTCAGCCGATCCGAACAGCTGGGGGATTATCGGGCGTTCCGCCGCATGCACGCCGCGACGGAAACGGCGAAGCACGAAGCGTGGATGGAGGCGTGGACGGAAGTAAAGGACGGGCGCTTCAGTTATGAGATCGTCTCGGAGCGCGGCTCTGAAACCGTGCGTGGGAAGGTGCTGCGCGCGATGCTGGTGCGCGAGGCAGAGCTCGTCAACAGCGGCAACGTCGACAAGGGTGACCTGACCGCGGCGAACTACGAATTCACGGAAGCGGGACGCGATGTCGACGGCACGCATGTCGTGCAACTTAAGCCGAAACGCAACGATCCGCTACTCGTGGAAGGGCGCGCCGTGCTGAACGATCGCGGCGACCTGGTCCGCGTCGAGGGACGCCTCTCCAAGAACCCGTCCTTCTGGACGAGCCTCGTAAACATCGTCCGCCGCTACGCCCGGATCGGCGGCGTGCGCGTGCCCGTGGCCACGGAGACTACTGCGAAAGTGAAGTTCGTCGGCACATCACAGCTCGAGGTGCTCTACGACTACGAGAGCATCAACGGCCGCCGGGTGGCCCTTACCGAGCTGCGCTCAACAGCGCGCGCGCGTACCGCTGCGCGATAAGATTCGTCAGCTTTCTCGTCGTCAACCCGCTCACATCAATGGTGAGCGCCTGCTCGAGCAGCTTTCGCTTCTCCGTTTGATCCGTGACGGTTGCCGCCAGCGCGACGTGCGCAAACACTGATTTCCCGTCGGACAGCGTCATCGCCTTCTCGAAATCCGCGCGCGCTGCGGCCGCGGATCCGCCGAGCATCGGCGGCAATCCGTCGAACGCAATCAGCGCCTCGTAGATCGCCCCCTTGTCCCAGCCCTCGTCCAATGCCTTCGCGCGGTTCAGGAGCGCGCGCACGCCCGCGAGCTCCGTGATGCGCAGCATCTGGTTCGGCGCGAGCGACAGGTCCGCGCCCCATGCCGCCGCCGTCCAGTACAGCCACGGCACATCTTCGCGCGCGGTCCGTTTCAACGCGCCGTCCGGATCGTTGAGAATCGACTGCAGCGTCAGCCCGGGATGCCGCACTTCGAGTCCATGGAGGCAGTAGCCGCGGGCGCGCTGGTACATGTTCGCGGCGCGGGATTTCAGATCGGCCGACGCGGCGGCGTCCTGCGCCTTCACTTCCGCTTCGACGTGCAGGAATCCGTAGGAGTACTCGGTGAAACCCCTGCATGCGGTGAGCAGAAGCTGAAGGTGGTGCGGGGACTGGGACAGCAGCATCTCCACGGTCTTGAGCGTTGACGGAGCGGCCAGGCGGACAAATTCCGGATCGTTATCCCGCTCGTAGACCGAGGTGGAGTTTGCGAGGGCCGCGGCCATTCGATTGACCGCCATCTGTTTGGGCGAGCAAGCGGCGAGGAACACCAGCGCTGCGCACAGAATCCACCTCGAAATCATGCGCGCATAGGGTATCGCAGGTCAGCGGAACGGACCTTGCTGAGGTCCGCGGTGTGAGGGACAAGGCGCGATCGCGCGTGTGGTGTGCATCAATCCTGTTGCTTGTAGCCGCGGGCTGTCAGGAAAAACACTCCAAGCCGCCGAAAGGCGCCAAGCCGCCGGAGCTCGTGTCGGCCGCAGCCCGCCATGCCTCGCTCGCGCGCGCACGCGTGTGGGTGCGGCCGCCGGTCCCCATCGGGTCCGCTGATTTCACTCTCAACCCGCCCGGGGCCGACAGCTTCGATCCGGCCGCGGACGTCGACTGCACGTTCAGCCGGAAGAAGGTCGGAGGCACGACGCCGAAGTTTCTATGCACGCTCGCCAGCGGCGAGACGGTGAAGGTGAAGTACGGCCAGCCGAACGGAGAAGTTCCGTCGGAGATCGCTGCCACGCGTCTGCTGTCGGCGCTGGGCTTCCCCACCGATCGCATGTACCGCGTGCACAGCGTGCGCTGTCGCGGCTGCCCTGTATTGCCGCACCAGGCGCTCCAGTGCCTGGCGAAAGGACTGCCGTCAACCGTGTGCATGGAAGGGGCGACCGAGGGCAATACGGTGAGGTTCGATTACGCGGCGATCGAACGGCCGTTCGACGGCCGCAAAATCGAGGCGCAGGAAGACCAGGGCTGGAGCTGGTACGAACTGGACCAGCTCGACCCGGCCCTCGGCGGTTCGCCGCGCGCGCACGTCGACGCGCTGCGGATCGTCGCGCTGCTGCTGGCGCACTGGGACAACAAGGGCGAGAACCAGCGCCTGGTGTGTCCGCCCGATGCCGATCGACCGGACGGCTCGTGCTCCGCGCCGCTCGCGATCGTCCAGGATCTCGGCGGGACGTTCGGACCATCAAGAGTGGATCTGCCCAACTGGAAGAGCGCGCCGATGTGGGGCGACGCGCGCGCGTGCCGCGTGAGCATGTCCACGCTTCCCTTCGCCGGCGGGACGTTCGGCGAACAGCGCATCTCCGAAGAGGGACGGAAGTTCGCGCTGCAACTGCTACGTCAGCTCTCCCGTGAGCAGCTGAACACGCTGTTCACGGCAGCCGGCGTCACGAGCTTCAACCATGTGCTGGCAGAGGCACGCAACGCCGATTCGTGGGCGGACGTCTTCCTCGCCAAAGTCGAACAGATTGCCTCGGGCGGTCCATGCGCTGCGGCCTGAGCGAGCGCTAGTGTCCCGTCCCAGTGGATCGTGGGATAAGTCCCGGGCGCGGCGCCCGGATCGCAAGGCGCGACGAGCGAGGATACCGGGAGTATCTGAGCGAGGAGCAACGCCGCGAGGCGGGATGCCCCGCCCGGGAATTATGCCGCGAACCACTGGGACGGGACACTAGCGAGTCGACGGGCGCCATCCAAGCGCAACGAATTGCACCAGGACGCCGCCGCGCTTCGGCGCCAGCGCCGCGGCCTCGATCCTGGAGGCATCGGCATCGAACCGCGCGGCGATCCCGGCGGTCTCTTCCGCAATTTTCGCGTCGAGATCCTCGAGCGCTTTCTTCGCGACGTCGACGTTCTCCTGCGCGCGCTTGATATCCGCGTGCTCCTTCGACGCGCGTCCGAGCCCGCGCGCCGCCGTCGTCGCACGCCCGAGCGTGCCGGTGCTGAACGACTTCCGCCCGAGCAATGCGCCGAAAATCGTGGCGCCGACCGAAACGGCCGTCTGCAGATTCGCGTGCGACGACTGCTCGGACTCGCGCTGCACTCCCTGTTCGGCCCGGCGCAGCTTCTCTTCGAGCCGCGCGCGCTTCTCGGCAAATTTCCGCCGCACTTCTTCGACCTCGGCGTCGCGCGCTTCCCGCTGCGCGTTCTGCACCCGGATCCGGAAGTCCCGTTCCGACTCCCCCGAGGCCGACGTGATCTTGAGCCCCGCGTGCCGGTGCAGATCCAGCGTCTGTGACGTCGCGATCCACGACGCGAACGATTTCTGCCAGGCGGAATAACTCTTCGGCAACGCCGCCGCCTTTGGCAGCGGTTCGAACGTCGCCCCATCGACGGCGGTCGTCCCCAGTTCTCCCGGCGCGATATCCAGAACCTCCGCCTGCGCCCAATCGACGGGAACGGCCCCACTCCCGATCGGCGCGATCGCGACGACATCCCGCGTCTCGCTGATTTTCAGTTTCGGATCGGCGAACGTCACCTTCGCGACGCCGAGCGCGACGGGCTCATAGGCCGGATTGGCATCAGTCGTCGGAACGAAGTACTGCTGGATGCCCGGCGCCAGAACCGGCCCGCCTTCGCCGCGGGCGCTGACGAGCGGCTTCGGCGACGCTTCGCGCGGACCGCTTCGCGACTGCGGCGGAAGCACCGTGCGGACGTCCGCGTCCAGTTCGGAAATCGAGGAGGTCAGCATTCGAATCTGATCCCTCGACAGCGGCCCGCGCAGGTAGGACATCGCCCAGCGGCTCTGGAATGTGATCGGCGGTCCGGCGTGCACGTCGTGGAGCAGGAACACGCGCTTGCCGAGCGCGGACAGCGTCTTGTCGGCGGCGTCGCGATCCAGGCCTCCTGCGGCCGCTCCTTCGAGTCCGTCGATCACGCGCGCCTTGTCGCGTTCGGTCTGCAATCGTCCGAGAAACCATGTGCCGGCGTTTCCAAGCCCCTTGTAATCGAGGTCCACCGTGTTCTGCGTTGCCAGCACGATGCCGACGCCGAAAGCGCGCGCCTGCTTCAACAGCGTCAGCAGCGGCGGCTTCGACGGCGGATTCGCCACCGGCGGGAAGTAGCCGGCGATTTCGTCCATGTAGACGATCGCCCGCAGGCTGCTCGTGCCGCTCTGCCGTCGCATCCATCCGACGATCTCGTTCAGCAGCAGCGAGACGAAGAACATGCGCCGCGAGTCGTCGAGATGGGCGATCGAGACGATCGAAACGCGCGGCTTCCCCTTCGGCCCGTAGAGCAGGCGTCCCGCGTCGAGCGGCTCCCCGGCCAGCCACTGCTCGAACCCGGGCGAGGCGAGCATCGAATTCAGCTTCGTCGCGAGCGTGAAGCGGTCCTTTGACGGATAGAATGCATCGACGTCGAGGACCCCGATCTTCTGAAACGGCGGCACCTGCACACCCTCGATGACGGCGGCGAGATCGAGATCGCGTCCCCTCGTCCACGCCGACGCGAGCAGCGTCGACAGGAACGTGTGCTCCCGGCCACCCGTTTCCGCATCGACACCCGCAAGCGTCAGGACGCCCATCGCCGTAGTGGACGCGCGGTCCGCCAGCGCTTCGGCGTCGTCGCGGATCGCGTCGGCCGGAGCGGCGAACGACGAGAGGATCGACAGCGGCCGTCCCGCGCGGCTGCCAGGCGTGTAGATCGCGAAGTCCGCCGCAGCGCGCAGCCGCTCGATCCGCGCGCCGTCCTGGCCCCACTCGGCGAGCCCCTTCCTCCATGTTTCCGCCTGCTGGGCCGCGTACGTATCGGGCGCCACGCCCGCGCGCCGCGCCTCGTCTTCGTCGATCCACGGGCGGAAATCTTCCGGCGCGAGCCGCGGGAATGTAAGGAGCAGGTTCGAGAGGTCCCCTTTCGGATCGATTGCGATCGTCGGCACGCCGTCGATCGCCGCCTCCTCGATCAGCGACAGGCACAGACCGGTCTTCCCGCTGCCGGTCATGCCCACGCAGACCGCGTGCGTCACCAGGTGACGCGAGTCGTACAGCACCAGATCGCCAAGGCTGTTCCCGGACGGGTCGCTCTCGCGACCCAGGTAGAACACGCCGAGCTTCTCAAAGTCCTTCATGGGTCCTGGTCCATTGATCCACCGGAATAGACAACAGCCAGTATTGTTTGCGAAGTTCGAGCACGTAGTCGATATAGTGCTCTTTCGGGAACTCGCCGGCGAGGAGCCGGCGCTTCAAACGGCGGATTTCGAAGCGATAGAGGTCGCTCAGGGCCTCCCTGACGAGTGCCGGGGGCGTGTTCGAACCTGGACAGAACCCGTGCCCCGCCAGCACCTCCAGGGCTTCGGGCGCGTACTCGTAAACCACGGCTCTCAAGGTATCATTCGCCGTCTCATTGTCCGGGGAGGACTTATGGCAGATGAACGGGATCAGCAGGGCGACGACGTGCTGACGAAGTCCGCGGAGATGGTTGGATCAGCACTCGGCTCCGCAGCGAACACGGTATCGCAGGCTGCGGGCACGGCCGCGTCGACGACGGCGTCGGCCGCGCAGTCCGCGGGGGCTGCCGCGGAACGCGTCACCGCGCCGGCACGGCGCGCCGTCAAACGGACCGCGAAGCGGGTTGTAAAGAGCGCGCGTCGGATGCCCAAAGTCGCCGCGCGCCGCGCGACGAAGGCTACCGCGAGGAAAAAGAAGCCGGTCGTGAAGGCGCGAAAGGCGTCGAGATCGACCACCCGCGGCAAAAAGAAAGCCGCGGGCGGTCGCAAGAAGAAATAGTTACTGGTTGGTCCCTGGCCGGCCGGCTGCAGGTTGGCCGGCCAGAGTGATCGCGTTGAACAGGAACTTGAACGTGCCGTGCGGCTGCGCGCGGAACGTAATCTCCGGTCCGAACGCGTAGACCTTTCCCTTGCCCACGGTCGCCTCGAACGCGGTCGTGCCTCCCTCGAGATAGTTCTGTCCCCATGCCCATCCGCTGCGCAGCGGCTTGTCGGAGTCGAACCACATGACCGGGCGGATGCCGCGCGCGACCGCGTTCGGCGCGAGCCGGAACACCGGGTCGTTATTGAAAAACACGTCGATGTGGTCCGCGGCGCCCGCGGCCGACGGCGCGCCTGGATCGACGGCGACGCGCAGGATCGATCCGGGAACGTAGAACTTGTCCGAGTTCAGGGGGCGATCGTGCTGTCCTGGCTCGCGCTCGATCAGGTAATCGCTGACCGGCAGATCGAGGACGTCGGCAATCCCGCGCGCAGACGATCCCGCGGCAATGACGACCCCACCCACTTCGACGAACTTCTTCACATTCGCCTCGGCCGTCGCGCCGGTGCCCGTCCCCGTCGAGACGCCGCACAGGTTGCGCAGATCGGGATCTGACGGCTGGCCGCCGCGGCCTGCCGCAGTCGCCGGCGCCGCTTCTTCGCCACCGCCGCCCCCGCGCCCGCCGCCGCCCGGGCGGAACGCAGCGCCGGACGGCATGACGATCACGTCGTACTTGGAGCGGAGCGCCGTGTCATCGAACCCGGCGCCGCAGACCACGGTGAACGGAAACTCGAAGCGTTCGAGCAGGAAACGCGTCCAGCCGGACGGCATCGAGCCGGTGGCCGTGTCCCACAGAGCGATGCGCTGCGTGGCAATCCTGATCGCGGCGGCATCGGGACGGCTGCTGGTGCCGTCGACGTTGACGCCAAGCTCCTGCGCCCCCTTCTGCACGACAGGCGTGCTCGCCGCGCTCACCGCGACGTAAAGCGAGCCCGCGGGATATGTTTTCCCGTTCGCCGTCATCGCTGCGCCGAGGCGATAGACCTCGCCGTTCGCCTTGAGCACGCGGTTCGCGATGGTGAACCCATCGTTGATCGCCGGCGAGATCAGGTACCCCGCCGTGGCGGTGCCGTTGATCTTTCCGGGCAGCGGCGACGCGAGGCCTTCCACCTGTTTGAACTGCCCGTTGACGTCGTCCCACACGCGATCGAATTTCACGCCCATCTGGTAGGCCAGGGTCCAGCCGGCGTTGTCATACGGACGCCGCGGGATCCCACGCTCGTCCATGTCGTTCGGATGATCCTGCGGCTCGAACATGTCGAGCACGTGCGCGCGGCCGGCCTGCGCGGCTTTCACGACGTAGGAACCGACCGGATAGCTCTTGCCGTTTGCCGTGAGCGGCGCGGTCACCTGCTGCACTTCGACACCGATGTAGCGCAGCGCGTTGATGAACCTCGTCGCCGTCGGGAAGTCCGGCTGGTCGGCGGTAATGATGAAGGCGCGCGGATCGCGCCGCGACGGGTCCTTCAGGACCGAGTTATACGTCGCCAGGGGCAGGCCGCCGCGGCCGCCACGGCCGCCGCCCGGACCCGGCACGGCCGCCGCCGGCGGCGCGGCCGGGAGCGCCGCCTGCAGGCGCGCCATGTCTTCATTGGAAATCGTCCAGTGGTCCTTCGAGCCGCGCTCGATCTGGTTCGATCCCATCTTGTAGATGTTGTAGAGGAACTGGTCCTTGTAGCGCGATGCGAGGTCGAGCACCGCGTAGTTCGCCGTCACCGAATAGTCGATCGACTGGCGGAAGTGCCACTCCTGCGGCTCGATCGGCGCCGGCAAGTCGGCGCGCGGCAGGATCATGCCCTGCGTCGGCGGAATCTGCATCGGCGTCGGGTTGCCGATGATCTCCGTGAGCAGCCCGATGATGTTCTGGAAGTATGCAGTCGTCCGCAGGCCGCCATTCCACCACGTCGAGTACGAGGATCCCGAGCGCATCGTGAAGCCCGGTTTCCCTTCCTGCAGAAAGCGATGGTGCATGTGCGCGCCAACCATGTCGAGGCCGGTCACGATCATCGGATCGAAGTTGTAGTTGAACGGATCGCGGAACGGAGGGGAAAAGATTACCGTGCCGGCCGGGCCGGCCTGGTGATGGTTGTACATGATCTGCGGCAGCCATTCCCAGTACATCAACTTGTTCATGTTCTGGGATTCCTTCAGGTTCGACATGTACAAGTCGCGGTTGTCGTCGTGCCCTGCGTACTTGTTATAGAGGCGCGGGCTGCAGGTGCGGCGCTGCATCGGATCGGCGCTCTGCATGTAGCACTTCGACACCATCTGCATACCGTCCGGATTCGCGTGGACGGCGATGATGATCACGTCGCGCAGGATCCGGTTCGTTTCCTCGTCATTGCGGCTGACGAGTTGATAGACCGTCTCGATCAGCTGGTGCGTGCCGACGACCTCGGTCGCGTGCAGGCCGCCGTCGATCCAGACGACCGCTTTGCCTTCCTTCGCCAGCGCTCGCGCCTGTGTCTCGCTGATGCCGCGCGCGCCGTGCAGCTGCTGCGCGATCTGCTTGTACCGATCGAGCTTCGCAAAGTTCTCGGGCGCGGTGACGATGGCGGCGAGTTGAGGACGTCCCTCCTCGCTCTTGCCGATCTCGATCACCTGCATCCGATTCGACTCCTGGTCGAGCTTCTTCCAGTAGCCCATGAACTGGTCGTAGGTGGCGAGCTGATAGTCGTCGCCGATGTTGAAGCCGAAGAACTGTTTCGGACTGGTGACCGCCGGGGCCTTGGACTGCGCGGTGGTGGTCGACGCGGCAATGGTGAACAGCGCGGCGACAAGCGTCAGCGCGCGATAGTGGCGTATAAGCATGAGTGCCTCCCTCCGGAGGCCCCATACGTTATCAGATTGGGATTACTTGACCGGGGCGCCGATGCTCGGCGGGCCCGACTCGGGCATCGAGCCATTCATCGTCGCGCTGTGCTGATAGATGGTGCCGTCCGCGTTGGTCGCATAGAAGTGCGGATTGCCGACGGCATCGAGCGGATCCGCGAAGGCTGCGTAACCCGGCGCGGCTTCTCCTGGCGCGAGCCCGTTGCAGCTGGCCGGCGCCCCCGACAGCGCAGTGCCGGTCATCGAATAGGAATATCCCTGCTTCAAAAACGATGCGCCGGTGGTGAGCTCGGGGGGCAGGAACGCGGTGACCGCCGTCGGCGGCGCGACGCCAAGCGTTGTGTACGAGGGGGCGTAGAACCCCGACCCGCACGTGACCGCGAAACTCAATTGCGCGCTGTTGATGACGCGGAGCGTAGCGATGGCGGAGGCCGACTGCGCGACGCCGCGCGCGCGCAGCAGTGACGGCAGCGCCATCGTGGCGATCGTACAGATCAACGATGCAGTGAACAGCAAGTCGATCAGCGTGAAGCCGGACTCACCCGTCGACGAGGGCGCTTTATCTACAGGCATGGCCCACCTGGGACACTTTTCGGCACTCTTGCCATTTTTCGACAGTCTAAAAGTGACTTTGGCGCGGGTCCGGAGGGGCGCCGCCAGCGATGCGATTCGCTAAGCGGCCTTCCTGTCACCACTTGCGGCACCACCGAACCCCGCTGGCGAGCTGGGCTGCAAGCGGTGCGCCACCCATCAGCGCGTGAGTTTTCGATACTTGATGCGGTGCGGCTGGTCCGCTTCGGCGCCGAGCCGTCGATGGCGATCGGCTTCGTAGTCCTGGTAATTCCCTTCGAACCAGACCACCTTGCTGTCCCCTTCGAATGCCAGCATGTGCGTCGCGATCCGGTCGAGGAACCAGCGGTCGTGGCTGATGACCACGGCGCATCCGCCGAAGTTCAGCAGCGCCTCTTCGAGCGCGCGCAGCGTGTCGACATCGAGATCGTTCGTGGGCTCGTCGAGGAGCAGCAGGTTCGCCCCCCCTTTCAACAACTTCGCGAGGTGCACGCGGTTGCGCTCGCCGCCGGAGAGCTGTCCGACCTTGCGCTGCTGATCGCGTCCCTTGAAGTTGAACCATGAGACGTACGCGCGCGACGCGACGGTCCGCTTCCCGAGCTCCACTTCGTCACCGCCGCCGGTGATCTCTTCGAACACCGACTTCTCCGGTTCGAGCTCGCGCGCCTGATCGACGTAACCAACCTTTACCGTCTCGCCCAGGCGCAGCGTGCCGCCATCCGGCTGTTCCTTTCCGGTGATCATCCGGAACAGCGTCGTCTTACCCGCGCCGTTCGGCCCGATGACGCCCACGATGCCGCCGCGCGGAAGCGTGAAGTTCACATCGTCCATCAGCAGCGTGTCGCCGTAGCCTTTCTTCAGGTTGCGCGCCTCGACCACGATGTCGCCAAGGCGAGGACCCGGCGGAATGTAGATCTCGATCGATTCGATCTTTTTCGCGCCCTCTTCCTTGAGCAGATCTTCGTAGTGATTCACGCGCGCCTTGCCCTTCGCCTGCCGCGCGCGCGGCGACATGCGGATCCATTCCAGCTCGCGCTCGAGCGTCCGCTGCCGCTTGCTCTCGGCCTTCTCTTCCTGGGCGAGGCGGTTCTGCTTCTGTTCGAGCCACGAAGAGTAGTTGCCTTCCCATGGAATCCCTGACGCGCGATCGAGCTCGAGAATCCAGCCGGCGACGTTGTCGAGGAAGTAGCGGTCGTGCGTGACTGCGACAACGGTGCCGAGGTAGTCCTTGAGGAAGCGTTCGAGCCATGCCACCGATTCCGCATCGAGGTGGTTGGTCGGCTCATCGAGAAGCAGCAGGTCTGGTGACTTCAGCAGCAGCCGGCATAACGCGACGCGGCGGCGCTCGCCGCCCGAAAGCGTCTTGACGTCGGCATCACCCGGCGGCAGCCGCAGCGCGTCCATGGCCAGCTCCAGACGCGAGTCGAGATCCCAGGCATTCGCCGCCTCGATCTTGTCCTGCACCTTCGCCTGTTCCTCGAGGATCTTGTCCATTTCCTCGGGAGACATCTCTTCGCCGAACGTCGCGTTGATCTCGTCGTAGCGGGTGAGCAGCGCCTTGATCTCGGCGACCCCTTCCTCGACGTTGCCGAGGACGGTCTTGTTCGGATCGAGCTTCGGCTCCTGGTGAAGCATGCCGATACTGATCCCCTCGGCGGGCCACGCCTCGCCGACGAAGCTCTTGTCTTCGCCGGCCATGATCTTGAGGACCGAGCTCTTCCCCGCCCCGTTCAACCCAAGCACGCCAATCTTCGCGCCGGGCAGAAACGACAGCCAGATATCTTTGAGGACGACGTGGTCGGGAGGATAGACCTTCCCGAGCCCCTTCATGGTGTAGATGAACTGCGGCATAAGCTCAAGAAAGAAGAAAGACGAAAGAAGACGGAAACAGAAGACGAAACTATTGAGTGTATCGCGCGTCGGACGAAAGAAGACGGAAACGGAAGACGGAACTACTGAGTGTATCGCGCGTCGGACGAAAGAAGACGGAAACGGAAGACGGAACTACTGATTGTATCGCGCGTCGGACGAAAGAAGACGGAAACGGAAGACGGAACTACTGATTGTATCGCGCGTCGGACGAAAGAAGACGCAAACGGAAGACGGAACTACTGATTGTATCGCGCGTCGGACGAAAGAAGACGCAAACGGAAGACGGAACTACTGATTGTATCGTGCGTCGGACGAAAGAAGACGGAAACGGAAGACGGAACTACTGATTGTATCGCGCGTCGGTGACGTTTAACACAGAGACACAGGGGACACGGAGACGCGCAGAGAATTGCGCCGCGGACGGATTACGCAGATCACACGAACGCCCGTTCTTACCGCCGCACGTGCCGCCGGGCCGCGCTTCGCGCGGCTGGAGATGCGACAAGGTACGCTC